>ERZ1463033.98-NODE-98-length-13639-cov-10.370436_pt1 | contig 13639 bp, 6 predicted proteins | sample MGYA00564481_ERZ1463033 | MGnify/ENA primary metagenome ERZ1463033 (study PRJEB39244, sample SAMEA3635150) | Helicobacter pylori | study: EMG produced TPA metagenomics assembly of PRJEB11511 data set (Assembly of a 5300-year-old Helicobacter pylori...
TCCTTATAGTAAACAGTTTTATTATTTAACTGTCTACCATAAGGGGAGCATATCACTTTGGATTCCCTTAATTTGTATTTGCGTATATTGTAGTTTGCTTTTTTAGAGGATATATTAAGAATACTACATTTGTAGGGATAATTTTACTGTGATTTTCGTCGCCACACTTCAAAAATTCGATGCAGGTATGATATATAACATAACAACCACATTGAAATTCATTACTCTCTATAAATAATAACGTATCATAAATTTGTAATTGGTGAGAAATATAAGAAAAGTAAGAAGTATTAATAAATCAATACTTTTCACACAAACTATAATACAAGGAGTTGGTTTTATGAAAAAAATATTTATTCCAGTAATACTAATGATATTAATAAGTTTTAGTTCAAAAAATGTTTATTCATATAATTGTTATAGTTCTTATTCAAAGCAAGTAAATGCTACTAATCAACAAAAACTATTAAACGGAAGTGTATTATCTCTTTTATATCCATATATATCAAATGAAGTAGATAAATATTATGGTCACCCTAAACAATTTTGGCAAGAAAAAATATTAAGTATCAGCAAAACACCAGAATTATCTGAGTATAAAATAATGGTACAGGTTGAAACCTTTACTGGACCACATAATCCGCCAGAGGGTATAGAAACTATAACTATATTAACAAGTCCGATGGTTACAAAAGTTATTAGTTTTAAGCATGAGGCAAAATAACATTTTAAACAACGCTGATAGGATAATGGTAGCAGTTGTTATTGCAACTAATGAAAAATTAAATTAATAAACACCAGTTTTATCATTAATAAGTTTCGTTCTCTCATCATGTTCTTCTATATAAAGGTTTTTCAATCCGTCTTCAGTATAAAGAAATTTCATTATTTAAAACGCAAAAAAAGGTATATATTACGTAAAATGCATTGAACAAGCTTTAGAACTTCTTATTTTATTTATACTTAAGATACGTTAAGAAAACCATATGTTTGAGCGATAGCGAGTTTATGGTTTTTAGCAGATTCAGTAAAAATAAAATTAGTAGTTCTTAGCGAAGTGAATGCATTTGTAGTAAAATATACCTTTTGATTTTATACTCCTATATAATCTCTATCTATTGTCATAACAGCATTATAATAAGGGTAAGATTTTTTTAGCGCTATATTAATGTCATCTTGAAGTTTAAGCTCATCACTTTCTGAAAATTTAGGATCGAAATCAATTACAATATCAAAGATTAAATTTTTATGATCTCCTTCGCCTACAATTCTAAAATCATGAATTGATTTTATTATAGGAAAGGATTTTAATATATTTAAAAGCTCTAATCGAGATGCGTTAACTTCCTTGTCCGTTTTATTTATAGGATCCATGTGAATAACTAAATATAGACTAAATTCATCAGAAATTTCTTTTTCAGCTTCGTCTATAATTTCGTGGATTTTCACTATAGACATATCACAAGGAACTTCGGCATGAATAGATCCCATACATCGTCCGGGGCCATAGTTATGGATAACTAAATCATGGCAACCTGTAATATGATCAAAGGATAGTAATTTTGATCGAATTCCGTTTACAAGTTCTATATCAGGTGCTTCACCAAGAAGCGGGTTCATGGTTTTTTTTATAAGCGAGTATCCAGCATATATTATTATAAGGGATACAAGGATACCTATGTACCCATCTATTGGAAAATCAATCCAAATAGATAGGAGCAGTGATATTGCAACGCAGCTTGAACTTACTACATCGCTTAATGCATCAGTTGAAGAGGCTTGTAGTGCTGAGGAGTTTATAGCTTTGCCCATAATCTTATTAAATCCACTAATCCATAGTTTAAAACCTATTGAGGCTAATATTAATATAAAGGGTATAATATTAAAAATTACTTTGGATGGATGAATTATTCTATCAAAAGAGGTTTTAATAAATTCAAAACCTACTAGAATTACTATAAACGACACTATAAGGCCAGAAATATATTCAAGCCTTCCGTGACCAAAGGGATGTTCTCTATCTGCTGGTTTACTAGCTAGTTTAAAACCTAGAATTGTAATAACTGATGAAGCGACATCCGATAAATTATTAAAGGCATCTGCTGTAATTGCTATACTATTTGATATTATTCCTATAATTAATTTTGTAGTGAAAAGTACTAAATTTAAAATAATTCCAACTGAGCCACCTAGGTAGCCGTAATCATCTCTTACTTTTTTATTAGTAGTATCTTGATAATTTTTTACGAATTTTGAAATTAAAAATTTTGATAACATATTTACACCTCTAGTTATATTGTATAATTTGAAAAAAATTCAAATATAATTCTTACAAGTAATTATAGCAGTTATTTAGCTTTTATAGAAATATTATGAAAGAAATTTGTTATACTAATAATAGAGATAAGCAAGGTGCTTATATGTCTTAGTATTAATTGGAGGAAGATATATGTCTAAAGAATTAGAATTTGCTCAAAATCTTATTGATTATATTTATGATAGTCCAACAGCATATCATGCTGTAGCAAAGGCTAAAGAAGATTTAAGCAAATCAGGATTTGTGGAAATTAAAGAAGAAGATAAATGGGAGCTTAAAAAAGGTGGAAAATATTTTGTGACTAAAAATGATTCTGCACTAACTGCGTTTGTAGTCGGAAAGGGAGAAATTGAGGAAAGTGGCTTTAAAATTATTGGAGCACACACAGATTCACCAAGCTTTAGAATAAAACCGAGCCCCGAAATGGTAGTAGATAATGTGTATGTAAGATTAAATACAGAAGTTTATGGTGGTCCTATATTAAATACATGGATGGATAGGCCACTATCAATAGCTGGTAGAGTAACATTAAAGAGTGATGATATTTTACATCCTGAAACTAGGCTAGTAAATATTAAAAGACCAATTATGATAATTCCTAATTTAGCTATTCATATGAACAGAAATGTTAATACTGGTATTGAGCTAAATAAGCAAAAGGATCTATTGCCATTACTTTCAATGGTTAATGAAAATCTAGAAAAAAATAATTATCTTATTAGTGCCATTGCGAAAGAATTATCTGTAGATCTTAAGCAAATTATAGATTTTGATTTATTCCTTTATGAGTACGAAAAGGGATCAATTATCGGACTTAATAATGAATTTATATCAAGCTCAAGGTTGGATGATTTAGCGATGGTACATGCTGGGATAAGTGCGATATCTAGGGACTCGTCTGTCCAGGCGACAAATGTAATAGTTTGTTTTGATAACGAAGAGGTGGGAAGTTCAACAAAGCAGGGAGCTGACTCAAATATGTTGGTTGATATTTTAGAACGTATTACAATTTCTCTCCATAAAAATCGTGAAGATTTTTTTAGAGCTATATCTAAATCATTTATAATATCTGCAGATAATGCACATGCTGTTCATCCTAATAGTCCAGAAAAAAATGATCCAACAAACAAACCATATATTAATCAGGGTCCAGTTATAAAAATTAGTGCCAGTCAAAGTTATACAACTGATAGTAACTCAGATGCAGTTTATGAATTAATTTGCGAAAAGGCAGGCGTTCCGATTCAAAAATTTGTTAATCGTTCTGATGCTAGGGGAGGTTCAACTATAGGGCCAATATCTTCAACTCATTTAAATATACGGTCAGTAGATATGGGAAGTCCAACTTTGGCTATGCATTCAATAAGAGAATTAGGTGGGGTGTTAGATCATTTTTATGTAACAAGATCTTTTGAAGAATTTTATAAAATCTAAGATTAATTAGCTAATTAACATCCATATAAAAAACTCACAATATTTAATTGTGAGTTTTTTGTTGTTTTTACTAATAATTGAACAATTAGTTGGAGATAATAATTTCAACTAGTTCTAAAACTTTACAAAGATTATTAACAAAAAGTATTAAAGGGGTGTTTATAATGCCATATGTTATATTAGGGGCAATAGTTGCAATAAGTATTTTAGTTTATATAGTTGTAAGAAAAAATTTAAATCATTATGAAGAAGAAAATTTATTGAAAGATGTACCAACCATAAATGTTAATAGAGAAGATTTGGAAAAACATGCTTTCGAAATAGCACGTCATTACTCTGATGTAAAAAATACTAATTGCAAAAAAAAGCTTATTAGTAATTTAGATGGAAGCTACGCAAAAATTTTAGAAGGATACGAGAAAATAGACAAAGAAGGTAAAAATAAAAAAGAGGTGTTACCTGCTGCAGAATGGCTTTTGGATAATCTTTATTTAATAGAAAAAGAATACAAAAGTATAAAATATAATATGCCACAAACATATTATAAAGATTTACCGGTAATATATAAGGGCGTTATTAAGGGATACCCAAGAGTCTATCATATTGCCATTGAAATAGTATCTCACACTGATGGTAGAATGGATGAACATGTAATTGAAGACTTTATTCGCGCATATCAAAAGAATGCCATACTGACATCTGGTGAACTTTGGGCTATACCTATAATGCTACGAATAGCCTTAATCCAAAATATTAGTAAGATAACTGAGAAAATTGTTAAAGCAGAGGAAGATAAAAAAGAGGCAGAATTAGTTGCAGAGAGGTTAATTAATGCTTTTAACGAAGATAAAATAAATATAGAGTTATCGCTTTTAAATAGTAAAAAAAATATATTCACTTTGCACTTCACGGAAAGATTACTTAAACTGTTAAGGGACAATGGGATTGATTCTAAGGAGGTTTATGATTTTATAGATGAAAGACTTGGAGCGCAGGACACAAGTTCGGACAAAATCATAGCATTAGAACATCAAATAGAGGCTAATTTTGAAATTTCGATGGCAAACTCTATTAACAGTATAAGAGTTATTGAAGGTTTAAATTGGAAAAAATATTTCGAAAAGCTAAGTCCTGTAGAGGTTATTTTAAGCGAGGACCCTGCAGACATTTATAGAAAAATGGATTTTAAGTCAAGGGATAAATATAGACATGAAATAGAAAAATTATCTAAACATACAAAACTTGCAGAATCTTATATAGCAAAGAAAGCAATTGAATGTTGTTATGATATGGAAATATCAGAAAATGATACTTATAAAGCCCATGTAGGTTATTATCTAATAGATGATGGAATAGATGAATTAAAGAAAAAAATAGATTATAAAAGTACTGGTATGGAAAAATTGATAAATTGCAAAAATAAAAATATAGATAATGTTTATATAAGTACTATTGGTATAGTTACTTTATTAATAGTGAGTTTAATTATTTTAAGCAGCTTATTAAATGATAATGATAAAGAGTTATGGAGATATATACTAGCTGTAATTGTTATATTAGTACCATGTAGTGAAATAACAATCTCAATTTTAAACTGGAGCATAAGTCTTCTATGTACGACCTCATTTATTCCCAAAATGGATTTCGAAGAGGGGATACCAGAAAAATATAGTACAGTTGTAGTAATTCCTACTTTATTAAATAATACTTCTAGGGTAATTGAATTAGTAAAGGATTTAGAAATATACTATTTAGCGAATTCGCAAAGCAATCTATTCTTTGCACTTCTTGGTGACTTTAAGGATAGTGATACTAAAGATGAAGTATCCGATAAAGAGATAGTTGATGTTGGACTTTTAGAAATAGAGAAATTAAATAAAAAATATTGTATCTCAGGTAAAAAAATATTTTTCTTTTTAAATAGAAGGAGGCAATATAATGAAAAAGAAAATAAGTGGATAGGATTTGAGAGAAAACGTGGAAAACTTATGGAGTTTAATGAGTTTTTAAGAGGTAAGCAGGATACTAGTTACAATGTAATGAGTAATAATGCACAGGATCTCAGGATGGTTAAATATGTTATTACTTTAGATTCAGATACAAAACTTCCAAGGGACTCTGCGAAAAAACTAATAGGGGCTATGGCACATCCACTTAATAATGCTGTTATAGACAATAATAAAAAGAGTGTAATCAGAGGATATGGTCTAATGCAACCAAGAATAGGAGTGTCTATTCTTAGCGCAAACAAAACTATATTTTCAAAGATTTTTTCTGGTGAAACAGGTATAGATATTTATACTACCGCGGTCTCTGATGTATATCAAGATTTATTTGGGGAGGGCATTTTTACTGGTAAAGGCATTTATAATGTAGATGTCTTTAACTATATGTTAAAGGATGAAATACCTGAAAATGCTGTATTAAGTCATGACCTGCTTGAGGGTTCATATGTTAGGACCGCATTAGTTACTGATGTGGAATTTATAGATGGATACCCATCTTATTATAACGCTAGTTCTATGAGGTTACACAGATGGACTAGAGGGGATTGGCAATTAATACGTTGGCTTAAAAAGTCTTCACCATTAAGCAAAATATCTAAATGGAAGATATTCGATAACTTAAGAAGAAGTTTAATTGCACCTTCCGTTACGATTTTGCTTATACTTGCTTTAGGTGGAGTATTGCCAGATAGTACGGATAAATGGGTTATTGCAGCTTTCGTAGCTATTTTAGCACCTATACTTTTTGACGTAAGCGAAGCTGTAGTTTCTCCTGCTTTAGGTGTAAGTTTATCTGGCAAAATTGAAAATAGTAAGATGGCTATCGAACAGGTATTTTTGATTTTTTGTTTTATACCTTATCAAGCATATATGATGACGGATGCTATAATTAGAACACTATACAGAGTACTAATAAGTAAAAAAAACTTATTAGAGTGGCGTTCAGCGGCGGATGTTGAAGTAAAAGTTGGTAAGAAACTTAAAAATTTTATAGAAGATATGTGGGTTGGCAGTGCAATTTCAGTTTTAATTCTAGTTATATCATTTAATGCAAGTATGAGTGTTGGATTCCTTAGCATACCTTCTTGTGTGATTTGGTTTTTAAGTCCCGTAATTGCCTATGTTATAAGTCGTGATAGGGAGTTTGAATCTTTTGAAATTACAAGTGAAGAAAAGAATTACTTAAGAAAACTTAGCAGAAAAACTTGGGCTTATTTTGAGGATTTTGTAAATGATGAAAGCAATTGGCTTGGGCCAGATAATTACCAAGAAGATCCACATAATGGAGTGGCTCATAGAACTTCGCCAACCAATATGGGAATGGAATTAACCTCAAATTTAGTTGCATATGATTTAGGGTATATTGGAATTAATAATGTAACAAGCAGAATAGATAAAATTATGATGTCGATGGAAGAATTGGATATGTACAAAGGCCACTTTTATAATTGGTATGATACTAAAACTAAGACCCCACTTTTTCCTAGATATGTGTCTACTGTTGATAGTGGTAATTTAGTTGGGTACCTTTGGGTAGTTTCACAGGCGTTAGATGAATATTTGAAGGCTCCATTGTTTAACCATGCTCAAATTAATGGATTGGAAGACACTATGAGGCTTGCCTCTGAAGAAGCAGAAGTATACCCAAAAGTTAAATCGTTATATCATGGCGTATTAAATAGAATAGAGAGTGAAACAATAGATTTTAATTGTTGGAAAACTATGCTTAGGGATTTATCTAATAATCTTGAAGAGGTGGGAAAAAATGAATATTGCATGGAATCATATTGGAATAAAAAACTAAAAAGTGATGTAGGTGGGTATTTAGAGGAAACAAGTGAACTATTTCCTTGGAGCGATTATGTCTTTGACAAAGAATCCGATTTAGAACTTACTAAGTCTATGAGGTGTTTGCTTGAGGGAGTAGCTATAATTAGTATCCCAGAAAAAACAACAAACATATTAAATATGTTAGGTGACAAAGTAAAAAATGATAAATCGTTATCAAAATTAAAAGATTTATTACAACACACAAAAGAAAAAACTCAAGCTGTTATTAGCAAGATAGAGGGCTTAAAAGAAAAACTAAATTCTATGGCGGAAGCTACTGATTTTAAGATGTTATATGATGAGGAGAGGGAACTATTTAGAATTGGATATGATGTGGAGAATGATAATCTAGGTAAGAGTTATTATGATCTATTGGCTTCTGAGTCAAGGCAAGCTAGCTTCGTTGCTATTGCAAAAGGAGATGTTCCTAAAAAACATTGGTTTAAACTTGGAAGAGCTATGACTAACATGGGAAAAAGTAAGGGTTTAGTTTCCTGGAGCGGAACAATGTTTGAGTACATGATGCCACTGCTTATAATGAAAAATTATCCAGGCACAATGCTTGATGAAACTTATAATGCTGTAATCGGTGCACAAAAGCAATATTGTAGTGAAAGAGGGGTACCTTTTGGTATATCTGAATCTGCATTTTATAAATTTGATTTAAATTTAAATTATCAATATAAAGCGTTTGGAGTAGCTGGAGTAGGATTAAAGTCAGGACTTGAAAATGAATTGGTTATTTCACCATATTCAACTGTCATGGCACTCCAAACTGACTTTAGAGGAGCTTACGAGAATCTTAAAAGACTTACGCGTGAAGGCCTTGAGGGGAATTACGGATTTTATGAAGCTGTAGATTATACTAAAAACAGAATGTCTAAAGATGATACTAAGGCTATAATCAAGTGTTTTATGATTCATCACGAAGGTATGAGTTTGATGGCTTTAGATAATGTATTATTAAATAACATTCTGCAAAAAAGATTTCATGCACTACCAAAAGTAAAGGCTACAGAGTTATTACTACAAGAGAAGATTTCTAAGAGGGTAGTATATGATAGGGAACGTAAATTTAAGGTATTAGGCACTCCGGTAGGAAAACAAAAGATCATAGTTAGAAAATACACTACAGCAAAAACGGAAACTCCGGAAACACATTTAATTTCAAATGGAAATTATTCACTAATGATTTCTAATAGTGGAGCAGGATATGCTTTGCGTGATAAAACTATGATTTATAGATGGAAGGAGGATGTTACAAAAGACAATACAGGTATGTTTGTTTATATCAAAGATACTGACGAGAATGAATTTTTTAGTGCGGCTTATGAGCCTTGTAAAAAGTCAAGTGATAGTTATGAAGTAACATTCGCATTAGACAAGGCTGAGTTTGCAAGAAGTAATAAAAATATTGCCACTCGTATGGAAATTACTGTGGCTACAGAGGATAATTCAGAGGTAAGAAGATTATCAATTGTAAATAAAGGTAACAAAAGTAAAAATTTAGAGATAACAAGCTATTTTGAGGTAACTCTAGCTCATTACGATGCAGATATAGTTCATCCAGCATTTGGAAATTTGTTTGTGAAAACGGAGTATGTTGATAATCCTAGTTGTATCATTGCAACGAGAAGGCCGAGGTCTAAGGGAGAGAAACAGCCTTGGCTTATGCAAACTGTAGCAACTCAAGGTAATACTATTGGAACTATTCAATATGAGACTAGTAGGGCTAATTTCATAGGGCGTGGTGAAAATACAATACATCCTATATCAATGAGGGGAGATTCAGTATTATCTAATACTGTTGGAGCTGTACTTGACCCTATAGTAAGTATAAGAAGAAGAGTTAAAATTAAACCTGGTGAAACATGCATTATAGCATTCACTACGTCAATAGCTAATACAAAAGAAGAAGTGATAAGTCTAGCTAAAAAATATAGTGAATTTCATAACATAAATAGGGTATTTGAACTAGCTTGGAGTCAAACTCAGGTAGATATGAAATACTTAGGTATAAAATCTACTCAGGCAAATTTATATCAAGTTATAGCTTCCAAAATTTTATTTTTAAATTCTACATTTAGAGGGAGAGAAAAGTATATAAAAAATGTAAAAAAGGGACAATTCACTCTTTGGGGATATGGTATTTCAGGGGATTTACCTATAATTCTTCTAATAGTTCGTGAGAGTAAAGATAAAGATTTAGTTCGCCAACTTATAAATGCTCATGAATACTTAAGTCTTAAAGGATTAAGGGTTGATTTGGTGATAATAAACCTTCAAACGACGACCTATGATCAGCCACTACAAGCCGATATTAAGGATTTAGTAGGTGGAAGTCACTTAAGAGATAAAGAAAACAAACCGGGTGGATTATTTATACTTAATAAGGCTAATATTAAAGATGAAGATATAGAGCTATTAATAGCTATAGCTAGATTGGTTATAGATTCATGTAAGGGAATGTTAGTATCTCAGATTCAAAATAAGAATAAGAGAGTACAGAAGTTACCGTTACTTCAAACTTTAAAAAATGAATTCAGGGTTAAGGAGCATAAGTTCAATATAAAACCATTAGAGTATTTTAATGGGCTCGGTGGTTTTGATGTCCAAGGTGAAAATTATACTATCCTACTTAAAGATTTTAATAATACCCCAGCACCATGGATAAATGTAATTTCAAATGGTAATTTTGGATTTCATGTATCAGAATGTGGATCACCGTATACATGGAATAGTAATAGTCGGGAAAATAAAATTACTACTTGGTCCAATGATTGGATAAGTGATGAGTGCTCAGAAGCTATATATTTGAGAGATGATAATATTGGTAATGTATGGAGTATTACACCTAAACCGATAAGGGATAGTGGAGAATACTTAATAGAACATGGTTTTGGATATTCAAACTTCAAACATGAGGTTTTTGGTATTATGGGTGAAGTAACTATGTTTGTGCCAATGTCGCATAATGTTAAGTTATGCAAAATAAAATTAAAGAATAATAGTGATATAGCTAGAGATATAAGTATAACTTATTATGCTGAACTTGTTATGGGTGTAGTACCTCAGCATACGGCGCAGCACATAGTTACTTATATTAATGAAGAACAAGGATATATGTATGCAACAAATTATTATAATCAGCATTTTGGTAAATTAAAGTCTTATTTAAAATTATCGGGAGGTTATGAGCAAAGCTTCACTGGTGATAGAAGTGAGTTTTTAGGAAGAGGAGGAAGTGTTGAGAATCCGGAAGTTCTAAAGAGAATAAGACTCTCGAATAATGTTGGAGCGGGCCTGGATCCATGTCTTGCAGTTACTTCGAAAATTCATTTAGAGCTTAATATGGAAATAGAATTAATAGCGATGCTCGGTGAAAATGAGAATTTAGATAATATTTCAAAGGTCGCAAAGGAATTTGAAGATTATAAAAAAGTGGATACTGCACTAGAAAACGTTAAAAGATATTGGAACAAAATACTTCATACGATTCAGGTTAAGACACCAGATAAGAGCATGGATTTAATGCTTAATGGATGGTTAATGTATCAGACTATAGTATGTAGATTATGGGCAAGAACTGCTTTTTACCAATCCGGTGGAGCATATGGATTTAGAGATCAACTCCAGGATGTTATGTCATTAAGCATGATTGAGCCTAGCATGACAAGAAAACAAATTTTGTATAGTGCTTCGAGGCAATTTGTTGAAGGGGATGTACAACATTGGTGGCACCCCGTTGTAGATAGTGGAATAAGAACAAGATTTTCCGATGATTTATTATGGCTACCATATGTTACTATGGATTATATAAAAAATACAGGCGATTTTGATATCCTTAATGAACAAGCGGAATATTTAATGGATAAACCACTTGCAGATGGAGAAGATGAAAGATATAACATTTCGGGAAGGGCAGATTTTACAGGTAGTATATATGAACATTGTATAAAAGCTATAGAAAAAGCCCTTAAATTTGGACCTCACAATATCCCTCTTATGGGAAGTGGAGATTGGAACGATGGAATGAGTACTGTGGGTAATAAGGGAAAAGGTGAAAGTGTATGGTTAGGATGGTTCTTATATGATATATTAGCAGATTTCTCAAAGGCTTGCACATACGAAAATGATGATGAAAAACTTAAGAAATATAAGGATATGCAAGAGTATATAAGGAAAAATTTAGAGGATAATGCGTGGGATGGTAATTGGTATAGAAGAGCATATTTTGATGATGGAACGCCACTTGGTTCATCGCAAAATGAAGAATGTAAGATAGATTCTCTATCTCAATCCTGGGCAGTAATATCTGGTGCTGCAAATAAAGAAAGAGCGACAGAGGCTATGAAGTCATTAGAACGTTATTTAATAAAAGAAGATAATGGTATGATATTACTATTGACCCCACCTTTTAGCAAGTCTTCTTTGGAGCCCGGCTATATTAAAGGTTATGTTCCTGGAGTTAGGGAAAATGGTGGGCAATATACACACGCAGCGACTTGGGTAATCCTTGCTTTTGCTAAACTATATAAAGGTGATACAGCAGCGAAGCTTTATAATATGATAAATCCTATAAATCATACAAAAACGCTGCCTGAATGTGAGAGATTTAAAACAGAGCCATATGTAATGACTGCTGATGTATATGGAAAAGAACCTCATGTAGGAAGAGGCGGATGGAGTTGGTATACTGGAACTTCAGGATGGATGTATAGAATCGGAATAGAAGCTATTTTAGGTCTTAAATTAAAGGAGGGAAAAGGATTTACTATTAAGCCTTGCGTCCCAGAGGAATGGCCGAATTATGAGATCATTTATAAAAAGGATAATTATGAATATGTAATTGAGGTTAAACGTATTGGAGAAAAAGGAATATGGCTTGATGGTAAGTTATGTATTGATGGGTTAGTACCATTTATTGATGGGGTTCATAAAGTTGAAGTTATAATTTAAAAAAACAGATGACTTCTAAAACGAAGTCATCTATTTTTAACATTTTATAGCTTTATAAAGTTAAATGTCTTTATAAAGAGGCTAGTCTTTTTTACAAAAGAAATTAGTCTTCTTTGATAAAGAAGTTAGTCTTCTTCATCAACAAACTCCACTCCACCATAGTAAGTATAGTCAAATTCCACATTAGATATATTCATAGCAACTATGGGGTCAGTTACTGGATCTGGGAGCATAGTAGAATCAGTTTCGGAATAAGATCTTATATCAGATGGTTCTTGATCATAAAAATCTCTTTCATATGGTACATATGGTTTTACTTGATCTTTTGACATATTAGTACCTCCCTTATATTGATGTTATATAGTGTTCCACATAAAAGAAAAATAATGAAGGTAATATTAGGAATACTATACATAATATAATTGTATATAATAAATTGGGTTAGCATAAAATATAAATAAAATTTTATATAAAAAGAGGGAATTTTAAAAGAATGTAGAATAATATATATAATAACTATCAATAAATAATTGTTATGAATAGATAAGCATAATTATCATTTGTTGATTTCTAAATTTAAAGGAGGAATAATAATGACTGAATTAAGACAAATTTATAAATGTGAAATATGTGGTAATATAGTTGAGGTAGTTCATAATTCTGGAGGTACTTTGGTTTGTTGTGGAAAAGATATGACACTTCAGGTAGAAAACACTACGGATGCAGCTGTTGAAAAACATGTTCCTGTATCAGAAAAAATAGATGGTGGAATTAAAGTTAAAGTTGGAGCAGTACAACATCCATCACTTGAAGAACACCATATTGAATTTATTGAAGTACACACAGAAAACAAAGTATATAGAAAATTTTTAAAACCAGGTGAAAAACCAGAAGCTGAATTTAAATTAGAAGAAGAAGTGTTATTCGTACGAGAATATTGCAATTTACATGGTCTTTGGAAAGCATAAAATCGACTTCTATTGACAGTTCAATGAAATAAGTATAATATTATTTAAAGAGATTTTAAATATATTATAATGTTATAGTCTTTGATGAGAAGCAAGTAAATTTAAAAACAAATTTTTAGAGAGTC
>ERZ1463033.99-NODE-99-length-13623-cov-9.321639_pt1 | contig 13623 bp, 13 predicted proteins | sample MGYA00564481_ERZ1463033 | MGnify/ENA primary metagenome ERZ1463033 (study PRJEB39244, sample SAMEA3635150) | Helicobacter pylori | study: EMG produced TPA metagenomics assembly of PRJEB11511 data set (Assembly of a 5300-year-old Helicobacter pylori...
TCCCTACACGACGCTCTTCCGATCTAGAAACAAAAAATGTAAGAGAACTGATACTAGGGAGAGCACTATATGATACGTGTATAGAAGATGAAAAAGATAAGAGTAATGATCTCGATTCTGACAATAACAAGGAACTTAATTTTAGTGAAGTAGATTACTTAAATATAGGAACAAACTGGCTAGATAAACATGAGGATGGAGAAAACTAGATGAATGAACTGATTATAGATACTAGAATTTATAAAAAGGCCTACGTTATGATTGCTATAAATGCATATTCAGGTATAACAAAAATTGAATCTCAATTTGATCTTGAAAAGAATAAAGGGATTTTACAATTCAAGTGTCCTGATGATAAATATGAACTTTTTCAGGGTGAATTTTGCAATTATTTAATAGCAGTTATAGCTACAGCTGTTTAGAGGAATTGAATATGATTAATAACACTTATGTAATATTAATGCTTGGATTAATAATTGTGGCTGGAATTTTGTCGTCATTTTCAGATTTTAAATACGGCAAGATTTATAACAGGCAAATTATAATCCTGTTTGGATTTGGTATATTTTTTCAACTTATATGGTTAATATTGTTTGATAGTCATATGCTTGTAGTTTATTTATTAAACTTAATTATCGGTACCTGCTTAGGATATTTTCTATATTATTATAATATTTGGGCAGCGGGTGATGCAAAACTATACTCACTTTTTTTAACATTAGTACCTGTTGTGATTTACCCTATAAAGGGATTAAACATATTTCCGGGATTTGTTATATTGGTAGTGATTTTTGCATTGGGATTTTTATACATAGCTTTAGAAACAATATATTTATTTTTACAGGAGTTATTTACGGGAAGGTTAGTTGATTTACGAAAACCGGGCTTTAGTGCAAAAGCATTATTTGAGATGCTTCCATTTTACCTATTTGCGTATATTTTTGCTTTTATTTACAATGATTTATTATTGAGGTATGTAGCAGATTTTTATAAGTCTAATATGGGTACATTAAAGTTTTTGAACTTTGCAATTATATTTACATTGTTAAGTAAAAATGTTTCAAAAAAATTCTTTATTATAAGTAGTGTTTGTGGGACAATTTATCTGATAATAAGATTTGTTTTTTTTAGCCCAGGAAAGAAATTTGCTTTAAATATAAGTGTACTTGCTATAGTAACAGTAATTATTTTAGTAAGATACTTAGCAGGTAGATATAATTATAAAAGAGTAGGATGTACGGAACTTAAGCCTGGAGATGTTGTTTCTTATGGAACAGTAGTAAGTTTTTTAAATTCAAGAGTTAAAGGTCTCCCATTATTTACTACTGAATCTCCACATTCAAGGCTTAGCATAGAGGAAGTTAAAAGTATTAGAAGATGGTCTAAAAGTAAGTATGGCAATGATTACGTATATGTAGTAAGACATATTCCTTTTGCCCCTTTTATAACTGCAGGTACTTTTCTCTATGTTATATATAAAATTATAGTATTTTAAATTATAGAGAGGTATGATGCATATAATGTACAATTCAAGACCGAGAACAGTAAAAGGTAAAGCTCTTTGCGATAGGAAAGTAATAGGTAAGGTTATTAAAAATAGTGAATTAGGTATGAAAGAAGATTGTATTCAAGTTCTTAGCCATGACTGTTTAGAGCTATTTGAAGAAGGTTACATTGGTTATTTATTCGAGAATGAAGAAATAAGTACTAAAATAGAGAAATATCTAATCCAAAATTCTATTCCAAGTATATTGGGGGTTAAAACGGATTTTTTTCTCCATGATGATGTAATTGAAGTAAACAACAATGTAGATTCTATATCATTATTATATAAAAGTGATTGTTATGAAAATACAATTGTTGTGACTAATCAGTGCAACAGTAATTGCATAATGTGCCCAGATTCCATTGCAATTAGGAGCGTACGGGAGAATGTTTCTATAAAAAAAATTAAAACATTGGTATCTTTAATTAGTAGGGATGCTAAGTTTATTTGTATTACGGGAGGGGAGCCTACCTTATTAGAACTTGGACTATTTGAAATTCTTGATGAGTGTAAAACTAGTCTTTTTAATACTCAGTTTATAATGCTAACTAACGGAAGAATGTTTTATTATAAAAGTTATGTTAAAGAGTTTATAAAGCACAGGCCAGATAATATGATTATTGCTATTCCTATTCACGGTCATGTATCAAAGCTACATGATTCAATAACTCAAAGTAAGGGAAGTTTTAAGCAAACAATAACAGGTGTCAAAATGCTCCATGATTTAGGTGAGAATATTGAGATTAGGGTTGTGCTTAGTAAGATGAACTATCTTTATCTAACTGACATAGCAAAGTTAATAATAGATAAATTTCCAAATGCTTTTAGAGTTAATTTTATGGCGATGGAGATGCTTGGCAATGCTGTAGTAAATGAATCTAAAGTTTGGATAGATCTTGATAAATTGCAAATTGAGGTGGCCAAGGCTTCAAGGTTATTAATTGAAAATGGTATTAGTACTTACTTGTATAATTTTCCTATGTGTTATGTAGATGATAAACTGTGGAGTATTACTATGAACAGTATTAGTGAAAATAAAATAAGATACAGAGAAGAATGTAAAGAGTGCAAGGTAATTGATAAATGTGGAGGCTTTTTTGGATCTACTATGAGATTTAAGTCATTAAAAGCTAAACCAATTTAGGAGAATAGAGATATGTATAATAAACAAGATGTACAGAAATTTAATCAAGATATAAAAAGAAATTATTTTAACTATAAGAAGATGGGCGATAAATATTTATTGACTAATGACCTTGGAAAATTTATTTTCATAAATGAGAAAGAATTTAATAGTTTTGTAAATAATGAAGAAAGTATTACAGGCGAGTTGCAATTAAAACTTAAAGAAAATTATTTTATATATGATAACAGAGAGCTGTTTGTAGAGGATGCCGCAGTAGAACTTAGAAAATATAAAAGTTATTTAATGGTAGGTACTCAACTTCATATTTTTGTGTTAACAACCTACTGTAACCTTAGGTGTATATACTGTCAGGCATCAGCCTCGGGTAGTCATAACAATGCAGGAACAAGTAAACTTATGAGTTTTGATGTTGCGCAAAAAGCCGTAGATTTAGCTCTTAAATCCGCCTCAGATGATTTAATGTTTGAGTTTCAAGGAGGAGAGCCTTTAGCTAATTTTAATACATTGAAGCATATTGTAGAATACACAAATGAAAAAAATAAAGGCTTACATAAGCGTATAACTTATAATTTAGTTTCAAACCTGACGCTTATAACCCAAGATATGATAAAATTTCTAGTTGATAATAACGTTGTAATATGTACATCTATTGATGGACCCGAGATAATTCACAATAAGAATAGAGTATATTCACAAGGGAATTGCCTAGAAACTATAAAGAAAAATATATTTAAAATTAATGAATATAAGGATAATAATTCTAACTGTGTACAGGCAATTCAAACCACAACAAAGCATAGTTTGAAATATGGAAAAGAAATTGTTGATGAATATATTAGTCTGGGACTTAATAGTATATTTATAAGGCCACTAACTCCAATAGGGTTTGCAGCGAAAAATTGGGATGAAGTAGGATATACACCTGAAGAGTTTTTAATGTTTTACGAGCAATGTTTGGATTATATAATCGAACTTGCATCAAAGGGTATAAATATATCTGAGGGGCATGCATCAATATTTTTAAAGAAAATATTGAGAAATTCACCGATTAACTATATGGAGCTAAGATCACCTTGCGGTGGAGTTATTGGACAACTTGCATATAATTACGATGGAAATATATATACCTGCGATGAAGGAAGGATGCTTGCTGAAACAGGAGACTTGAGTTTTAAACTAGGGGATGTTTTTAATAATACATTGTCACAAGTCTTAGAAAGTCCCGTATGTAAAACATTATGTACAGCATCATGCCTAGAAGCAATACCAGGATGTGAACAGTGCGCATATAGTCCATACTGTGGAGTTTGTCCTGTATGTAATCATGCTCAATACAAAAAACTATTCACAGGTACACCTAATAGCTATAAATGTAAAATTTATAAAGGCATACTAGATATACTTTTCCTTAAGATAAATGAAAATGACAGTGTTAAAAATGAAGTTTTCAAAAGGTGGACAGAATAAGAACTGTGATTTAAAATATTTATAGAAATGTATGAATGAAAAAACTAGTTAAAAGGCTGTAGCTGGAATATACTATAATAGTAGGGGGTGAGTGTTATGGATGCTATAATGGAATTTATATTTGACATGCTAATTAAGGCAGTAACAGGTAAAAAACCAAAACGTAAGTTAATAGAGAGTAAAAATAGTACTAAAGGATATAATAAAGATAATCATTTTGATAAAGCAGTAAATAAGTATAGTAAACATTCAATATCAACTGAAAGTAAGAATAGAGAAACAAAAGTAATCACTGAGATATTAGAATTTGATATTAAAAGTGGAATGATTGGATATACTGAAAATGGTTCAGGAAGGTTAATAATATTAAATAATAAATAGAAATTGAGTGGGGTAACATTGAAGTATTCATCATGCATAAAATAAGAACTCTTACAAGAAACGGGTATTCATTTTAAAAGATGGATGCCCTATTAATGGTATTGATAATTTTTGAATGGAGGAAAACATTTTAAAAATCACTGATATTGAAATAGGATATATTTCTGTGCCTTTAAAAACACCATTTAAAACTGATTGCGGAGCATTACACCTAAAACTACACCATGGCACAGTACTTATTCAAACAATCCTTTCCATATAGCCTGAAAATACGAAAAAGAGAAAGAGGAGAACAATAATATTGAATATTGAAGAAAATCTCATCCTTATATAAGGTGAGGAGTTACAGCAAAAGGTAATATACCTATTTTAAGGATAGCTACAAATGAAAGTGGCGAAGAGTTAAAATTAAGTAACAAGCTTTCGGAGGTATTAAAACTTAATGGAAATACTTATTAAAGCTAATCCAAATCAATATAGAACTTGACCCTTCCACAATACGTATAGGGCATTTTAAAACAGATTATATACTGTAACTATTTCACCTCATTCTTAATCTTTACTTAAAAAATTTCCTAAGTTAATTATATGTTGTTCATATATTCCAAAGCCTATTTTACATTTTTCATTGAAAGCTTCTACAGTATAACTAAGCTTTCTGCCTTCGATAGCTACTAGTGTCGCTTTTACGGTAACTTTCATGTTAATAGAAGTTGGATTTATATGTTCAACATTAATTTTGGTTCCAACGGATCTATAATTCTGAGGCATATTATCCACTACTATATGATTAGCTGTATCTTCTATAAATCTAATCATGCTAGGGGTAGACAGTGTAGTGACACCTTTATTTCCTATAAAGTCTGCTGTATCTTCTGACTTCACTATATATTCATTAACTAATGTTTTTCCAACCTTAAAAAGAGCATTAAAGTCCATTTTATAATCATCCTTTCTTTTGTGTTATTAAGTTTTTATTTAAAGTAAATTTGTGTTTCAATATTCATTGATTTTATTTAATTATATAAAATTAAATTGAACAAAATCTATTTTCTATTTAAATTTATCATTTTAGTTACAGAATGTCAAGTCTCAGTCTTAAACATTAATTTTATTTGTCAGGTTCTAGAGATATTTAATAAAATATATTGGGAACTTGGAACAGAATCACTAGATAAAAAGTTAATATATATTTGGGAACTTAAACTTTATATGATATATATATATAAATGAATGTCAAAAAAAATATTATTATAAATATCTAAAATCGAATTAGAATAGATGCATTATGCAGATATTAGCCGATATAATAAGTTTTGTCACTACAACGAATTTTCATTAAGAAAAAAATAAACAAAATTTTTGCAATATTAAATAATTGAACTTGCAAAAGTGCAAATATTATGATATAGTGTTGTAAATAATTAGTGAAAAAATCAAAAACATTTTATTAATGAGGAAGGAGTAATTGTATGTCAAAATACATTCTAAAGAGAATCTTCTCTAGTATTATCACCTTATGGGTGGTCATTACTGCAACATTTATACTTGCACACATAATTCCTGGTGGTCCTTTTGATAGGGACAAGATCCTTCCACCAGAAGTAATGAAAAATATTCAACAAAGATATAATTTGGATAAACCTTTAACTTGGCAATATCAGGATTATATTAGTCATTTAGTTAAATTAGATCTTGGACCTTCCTTTCAGCAAAGAGGAACATCGGTTAATGATATTATTAATAGAGGTTTTCCTGTGTCTGCAAGATTAGGAGTTGTTGCAGTTTCTATATCATTAGTCTTTGGAATAATTCTTGGTATAATATCCGCTTATAAACAAGGCAAGTGGGAGGACAACCTGGCAATGTTTATAAGTACATTAGGTGTTACCATACCATCTTTTGTAGTTGCGACTCTGCTTATATATGTACTTGGAGAAACACTTAGGTGGCTTCCTGTATTTGGGCTTTCAAGTCCGAAACATTATATTTTGCCTGCCATTGCTCTATCCGGGTTTTCAATGGCTTTTGTCTCAAGACTTATACGATCGAGTTTGCTCGAAGTTATTCGTCAGGATTATATTAGAGCTGCAAGAGCAAGAGGACTATCTGAAATGTCAATTGTTTTTGTTCATTCTTTAAGAAATGCTGTACTTCCTGTAATTACTTATATTGGCCCTTTAGTAGCCTCAATTTTAACTGGAAGTTTTGTGGTAGAAAGAATTTTTACAATACCTGGACTAGGCAGGTCATTTGTTGACAGTATAGCTAACAGAGATTATACCTTAGTCCTTGGAGTGACAGTTTTCTACAGTATATTATTAATTGTATGTAATCTTTTAGTAGATATTATTTATGCATTAGTTGATCCTAGGATTAATATTGAAGGGTAGTGGTAAACATGACTGAAAATAGTTTAAGGAAAACACCTAATTTTAAATCCGTAAGCATTGATAGAAGAAAGAGTCATATAACGACAAGAGAAAGCCAAACTTACTGGCAAGATGCAGTTCGCAGACTTAAAGAAAACAAAATCGCTATGGTTTCAATGTTTGTAATTATTAGTGTAATAATTATGGCAATTGTTGGTCCATTTATAAGCAAATTCAATTATTCATCAAATAACCTTTTAAATTCAAACATGTGGCCAGATAAAATTCATTGGTTTGGAACCGATGAATTAGGAAGAGATTTATTTGTAAGAGTTATGTATGGAGCTAGAATATCCCTTTCTGTAGGTTTTGTAGCTGCAATTATTAATTTAACTATAGGTGTATTTTATGGTGGTATTGCAGGTTACTATGGTGGAAATGTTGATAATATAATGATGCGTATTGTAGATGTTTTGTATAGTATACCAATGATGCTCTACGTTATACTTTTAATGGTTGTTTTAGGTAAAAGTCTCCTCAATGTATTTATAACTCTTGGAATTATATATTGGGTTGGGATGGCTCGTATTGTAAGGAGCCAAGTTTTATCCTTAAAAGAGCAAGAGTTCATATTAGCTGCAAAAGCTGCAGGTGCTAGTAAATTTAGGATTATTTTAAGGCATTTAATACCTAATTCTATGGGTGCTATAATAGTTACTTTAACACTTTCTATACCTGAAGCTATTTTCACAGAAGCTTTTTTGAGTTTCATTGGACTTGGTGTTGCTGCTCCAATGTCGAGTTGGGGAACATTATGCAATGATGCTTTAGCAACATATAAAACATATCCATATCAATTATTTATACCGGCTTTAGCTATTTCAATTACAATGATTGCTTTTAACCTATTTGGTGATGGCTTAAGAGATGCCCTTGATCCAAAAATGAGAAAGTAGGTGAGTTCGTGGAAGACATTTTAGAAATCAAAAATTTAAATACATCTTTTTTTACTCACGTTGGCGAAGTAAAAGCAGTTAGAAATGTATCCATCACTCTTAAAAAAGGCAGTGCTTTAGGTATTGTTGGAGAATCGGGTAGTGGGAAATCTGTAACTATGCTTTCCATAATGAAGTTATTAACTGATAATGGCAAATTAACTGGAGGTCAAATTATATTTGATAAAACAGATATAACGAATTATAACAATAAGGCTATGAGGAGTATTCGTGGTAATTCCATTAGCATGATATTTCAAGATCCTATGACTTCTCTTAATCCTGTTCTCACCATTGGTAAGCAAATGATAGAGCCTATTATGTTACATAAAAAGCTCTCAAAACAAGAAGGAAAAAAACTAGCAATAGATATGCTTAAGCTTGTTGGGATTTCAAGTCCTGAAACAAGATTAAAACAGTATCCTCATGAATTTTCAGGTGGTATGCGGCAAAGAGTAATGATTGCAATAGCTATTTCCTGTAATCCAAAGCTAATAATTGCCGATGAACCAACAACAGCACTTGATGTAACTATTCAAGCTCAAATACTAGAGTTATTTAAGGACGTAAGAAAAAAACTTAATACTTCAATTATATTGATAACACATGATCTCGGAATTGTAGCAGATCTTTGCGACAGTGTTAACGTAATGTATGGTGGATGTATAGTTGAGCGTGGAAGCACAAGAGATATTTTTTACAATGCAAAACATCCTTATACTTGGGGACTTTTAAATAGTGTTCCCAATCCTAAGACTTTAGTAAGAGAAAAATTAAACCCTATAGAGGGGCAACCACCGGATTTATTAGACCCTCCTAAAGGATGTCCATTTGCTCCTAGGTGTGACTATGCAATGGAAGTATGTTTAACTGACATGCCTGAGGATTTTGTAATTACAAAGGAGAGTTCGCCTGGGAGCATTCACAGCGCTGCTTGCTGGCTTAATCACCCTGATGCCCTAAAGGTAGAAAGAAAACTTAGGGAGGAGCAGAAACTATGAATAACCAAGAGACTTTATTGTCAATAAAAAATTTAACAAAATATTTTCCAGTTAAAAAAAAGCTTTTCAGTAAAGAAACAAGTTTTGTCAAAGCCGTTGATGATATAAGTTTTGATATAAAAAAAGGAGAAACCTTAGGTCTAGTAGGCGAATCAGGTTGTGGAAAGACAACCTGTGGTAGAACCCTTTTAAAACTATATGAACCAACCTCTGGTGAAATTATATACAATGGGCAACATATTGAAACCCTTTCTCCAAAGGAAATGCTTTCTTATAGGAAGAAAATGCAAATAATATTCCAAGACCCATATGCTTCTCTTGATTCGAGGATGACAGTTGGTGATATCATTGGTGAAACAATAGATATTCATAAACTTTCAACTGGAAATGTACGAAAAGAAAGAATAAAACAACTATTAGACATTGTTGGTCTTAATAATGAGCATATAAATAGATACCCTCACGAATTTTCAGGTGGTCAAAGACAAAGGATAGGAATTGCTAGAGCATTAGCAATTGAACCTGAGTTTATAGTTTGTGATGAACCTATTTCAGCCCTTGATGTTTCTATTCAAGCTCAAATAGTAAATATGTTAGAAGAATTACAGCAAAATATGGGGCTTACTTATCTTTTTATTGCTCATGACTTATCTATGGTAAAACATATTTCAAATAGAGTTGGAGTAATGTATTTAGGTAAAATGATGGAAATAGGCGAGAGTAACGAGGTATATTTGCATCCTTTGCATCCATACACTCAAGCACTATTATCTTCAATACCATTACCAGACCCGGATGAAGCTGCGGCAAGTAAAAGAATTATACTTAAGGGAGATATTCCAAGTCCTATAGACCCACCTGTGGGATGTAGGTTCGCAGGTAGATGTAAATTTGTTAAAGATATTTGTATAACTGAAACCCCTATATTAAAGAATATGGGTGGAGATCATAGTGTAGCTTGTCATCTTTACTAAATGGCAGATATAATATATTAATTTATCAAAGTTTTGATATTTAATTTTAAGGGGGATGTTAATTATGAATAAGAAAAGCTTAAGTAAAAAACTAACTATGGCTTTGTGCATTGTACTTGCTATGGCTACATTATCAGGTTGTGGAAGCAAAACATCTGTAAAGGAAACAACAAAAGATGAGCAATCTATTGTTTATAATTTGAAAGAAGAACCAGATACAATAGATCCAGGTCTACTTACAACTGTAGATGGAATGACAGTAGCAAATCAAGTTTTTGAGGGTTTAACCAGGCTTGATGAAACTAATAAAGCAGTACCTGCTGCTGCCGAAAAGATTGATTATGATCCTGCAAATCCAACAAAATATGTTTTTCATATAAGAAAAGATGCAAAATGGTCAGATGGAAAAGCTTTAACTGCAAATGATTTTGAATATGCTTGGAAAAGAGTTTTAGCTCCAAAAACTGCATCAGATTATGCTAATCAATTATATTATTTAAAAAATGGGCAAGCGTACAATTCTGGAAAAGCTAAAGCTAGTGATGTTGGAGTAAAGGCTATAGATGCTAATACTCTTGAAGTTAATCTTGAATCTCCAACACCATACTTCTTACAGCTTTGTGCCCTTTCAACCTTAATGCCTGTAAGACAGGATATAGTAGAAAAAGCTCCTGAAAAATGGGCACTCACTCCTGCAACATATGTTGGAAATGGACCATTCAAACTTACTTCATGGACTCATGATGCAAGCATGGATTATGTGAAAAACGAAAATTACTGGAATAAGGCCCAGGTTAAACTTGATAAAATGAAATTTGTAATGATAGTTCAAACTACCTCTGCTCTTGCAGCTTTTGAAACAGGCGAAGTAGATTACCTTGACGAGGTACCAACAAATGATATACCAAAATTAATAAGTGATAAAAAAGCTGTTTCAGTACCCTATATAGGCAATTATTATATATCACTAAACAATAAGATAAAGGGTTTAGATAATGTTAAAGTTAGAAAAGCTTTATCTTTAGCTATTGATAGATCTTTACTTATAAAAGCAGTGTGGAAAGATCCTCGTAAACCGGCAACAGCATGGATCCCATACGGTATTACTGATTCAGATGCAACAAAGCAGTTTAGAACTGTAGGTGGAGATTTCTATAAAGGAACAGCAGATGTTGCTGCTGCGAAGAAACTTCTTGCTGAGGCTGGTTACCCTAATGGAAAAGGATTCCCTGTACTTGAATATGCTTACAATAAAAATGAGACTCACGCAAAAGTAGCTCAAGCAGTACAAGATATGTGGAAGAAAAATTTAGGAATAACTGTGAAACTAACAGAAGTTGATTGGAAAGTATTCGTTCCACAAAGAAAATCAGGAAATTATCAAATATCTAGAGATGGATGGATTGGTGACTATATGGATCCGATGACTTTTATGGACATTCTTGTGACCAATAATGGAAACAATGACCCTAAATACAGTAATCTAAAATACGATGCATTAATAGCTAGTGCAAAAGTAGAAAAAGATCCCGCTAAGCGAATGGTAACAATACATGATGCAGAAAAGATATTGATGGATGATATGCCAATGATTCCAGTAGCTTTTTATGTTAGTAATGTAGCTTGCAAAACTTATGTTAAAGGAGTTCGTAAAATACCTACTGGTATGATGTACTTCGACAGAGCATATGTAGAAGGTAAATCTAAAGCAGAATAGTTTATTTTAAAGCCGAGGGATACCCGGCTGTTTTCTATTAATTTATTAATTACAAATAATTAGGTGGTGATTCAAAATGCTCAAAAATATTCTTTTAAATTATTTAAGCGATGCTAAATTGAAATATTCAATTTATATCAAGGATCTAAATCAGGTCGATATTTGTGAAATAAATCAATTTAAAATAGTACCTTCTGCTTCCATAATAAAACTTTTTATCATGGGGTCAACTTTAGAAAGAGTATCCACTGGGACCTTGTCATTAAAAGATAGGATAACTATAAATAAAAAAGAAAAAGTTCTATTTAGTATTTTAACTCTTCTTGACGATGATAATTCATATACTATAAATGATTTGATTTTATTAATGATTATACAAAGTGACAATACAGCAACTAACAAACTCATTGATATCATAGGTTTTGATTCTATTAATGCTTTCATAAAAAAGCATAATTTTAACAGTTATACTCTGCAAAGAAATATGATGGACAATGAATCTAGACTTAAGGGCATTGACAATTTATGCAATATTTCTGATTGCGCTCTATTCCTAGAACTTATCTATAATGGTAAACTAATTAATGAAGAATATAGTAAACTCATGGTAAGTATATTAACTCACCAGTTAGATGATTCAATGATGAGAATTAATTTACCTACTAATATTACTATAGCCCATAAAACTGGAGATTTAGACTTTTTAAAACATGATGTTGGTATTGTATATACATCTAAAACCGATTATATTTTTTCTATGTTTACCTGGGATGCTTTCAGCGATAATTACGCGAAAAACTTAATAGGTAATGTTTCCAAAATAACTTATGATTATTTTATGAATGGAGGAAAATATTTTGAAAATCACTGATATTGAAATAGGATATATTTCTGTGCCTTTAAAAACACCATTTAAAACTGCAATACGAACAGTAACTTCTGTAGAAGATATTATAGTTATGATTAAAACAGATTCAATTAGCGTTGGCTATGGTGAGGCTCCACCTACTGGTGTAATAACTGGCGACACTAGAGGCGCTATCGCTTCTGCTATTAATGATCATATTAAAAAAGCAATTATAGGCATGGATATAGAAAATTTTGAAGAAATCATGATCAAGTTAAACAAGTGTATTGTTAAAAATACTAGTGCCAAAGCCGCTATAGATATGGCTCTTTATGATCTTTATGGACAATTCTATAAAGCGCCCTTATATAAGTTACTTGGCGGTTATAGAAATGAACTTATAACTGATATCACTATAAGTGTAAATGACCAAGAGGTGATGGCTAAAGATAGTCTCCATGCAATTGGACTTGGCTATAAAACACTAAAAATAAAAGTAGGTACCGATTCGGCCACAGATATAAAAAGGTTAAAAGCTATAAGGGACATTGTTGGTCCAAAGGTGAATATCAGGATTGATGCAAATCAAGGCTGGAAACCTAAAGAAGCTGTTTTGACACTTAGAAAAATGGAGGATGCTGGACTAGATATTGAATTTGTTGAACAACCCGTTAAGGCCCATGATATAGAAGGTTTAAAGTTTGTTACTGATAATATTTCTATACCAGTTATGGCCGATGAGAGTGTTTTTTCTCCTATGGATGCTCTTAAAATTATGCAGATTCGTGCGGCCGATCTCATCAATATAAAGCTTATGAAGACTGGTGGAATTTACAATGCATTAAAGATATGTTCAATAGCCCAGGTTTATGGCGTTGAATGTATGATGGGCTGCATGTTAGAAGCAAAAATCAGTGTTACAGCAGCTGCGCATCTAGCCGCTGCCAAAAGCATTATTACAAAAATAGATTTAGATGGTCCAATACTCTGTAGCACTGATCCCATAATAGGCGGTTCGATTTTTAATGAAAGCCTAATAAAGTTTTCAAACGCACCTGGACTTGGAATTAGTGGAATATTGGGGATTGAGAATTGATTTTAACATTTACTATTTTAGCACTATAACTAGTGAGGTGTGTTTATAGATCGGAAGAGCACACGTCTGAACTCCAGTCA
>ERZ1463033.101-NODE-101-length-13580-cov-10.607542_pt1 | contig 13580 bp, 10 predicted proteins | sample MGYA00564481_ERZ1463033 | MGnify/ENA primary metagenome ERZ1463033 (study PRJEB39244, sample SAMEA3635150) | Helicobacter pylori | study: EMG produced TPA metagenomics assembly of PRJEB11511 data set (Assembly of a 5300-year-old Helicobacter pylori...
TTACATAATAGCAGTATATAAATATAACAACACTATATTACTATAGTGACACTACTATAGTATACCTATAATATAATTATTTTTCAATACTACAACCTTTAAAATAAAAAAGGTAATCCACTATATTTAAAAATGGATTACCTTTTTAAAGAAAATGACAGACTAAATTTTTAATGACTTTGCCGCTATAACGTCTACCTCTGGCTCAAATGTAGTTTTAATATTTTTAGGTATTTCTAGAAGCAACGCCTCTTTTATTACCTCACTAATGTTATTAACTGGTATGATTTTAATATTTTCTATGGTATTAAAACTATCTTGAAAGTTATCCCTTGGAATAATTACTTTTGTGGCTCCTGCTTTTTTAGCCGCGGCGATTTTAGCATTTACACCACCTATTGGCAATACATTACCATGTATTGATATCTCTCCTGTCATAGCAACCATGTTATCCACGGGTATTCCTTTTATCGCACTGTACATTGCAGTTGTTATACTTACTCCAGCAGAAGGTCCATCCACTGGTGATCCACCTGGGAAGTTAACATGAATATCATAATCGTCACAATCTATGTTAAAATATTTTTCAAGTACTGTAACTACATTTTCTACTGAAGATCTTGCAGTACTTTTTCGTCGAAGTTTTTTATTACTACTACTTATTTCCTCTTCTTCAATAATTCCTGTAATTTTAAGAATGCCTTTTCTAAGCTTTACTCTTTTGGCACTAGCTTCAATTTGCATTACAGCTCCTATATTAGCTCCATAAACTGCAAGCCCATTTACATAACCAATTTGTGGTTTATCAGATATCCTAGACTCAATCCTAGGGGAATATTGACCATTTTCTATAACCCACTCAATATCTTCAATACTCACTTCATCTCTTTCATCATTAATTGCCATTCCACAAGCTAGTTGAATTAGATTAACAGTATCACGTCCATTACTTGAGTACTTACCTACAAGGTCTAGTGCCTTATCGCAAATTTTAAGATTCATTTTACTTATTGAATTTTTGGCAATTTGTTGTAATTCTTCAGGTAATAATGCTCTAAAAAATATTTCTATACACCTTGATCTTATAGCCGGCATTATTTCTTCTGGATTACGTGTAGTTGCACCAATTAACCTAAAATCAGCTGGCAGTCCTTCATCAAACACTTCCTTAATATAAAGAGGCATATTAGGATCTTCTTCATTATAATAAGCACTATCTAAAAAGACTTTTCTATCTTCTAATACCTTAAGAAGTTTATTCATTTCTATAGGATGTAATTCCCCAATTTCATCAATAAATAGGATGCCACCATGTGCTTTTGTAACGGCACCAGGCTTTGGTTGAGGTACTCCGGCTACACCGAGTGGCCCTGCTCCTTGGTAGATAGGATCATGAACTGATCCTATAAGTGGATCTGCTATACCTCGTTCATCAAACCTAACAGTAGTACCATCTATTTCAATAAACTTCGAACCTTCCTTAAAAGGAGATCTTGCTCTTTTTTTAGCATCTGCAAGCACTAATCTAGCAGCTGCTGTTTTCCCTATTCCAGGCGGGCCATAAATTATGACATGTTGAGGATTAGGGCCACATATTGCTGCCTGTAATGCCTTAATTCCCTCTTCTTGGCCTATAACCTCTTCAAATTTTGTTGGTCTGCTTTTTTCCGTAAGTGGCTCCGTAAGGCTTATGCTTTTCATTTTTCTTAAGTTTTCCATTTCTTTTCTATTTTCCTTACTAACGACCACCTTACCACTTTTCTGAGCTTTTAATGCATTAAAAAAATATAACCCAATAACCACCGTAAAAAAGAATTGTACTGCCATGAGAATTTTAGTTGTCATATTAATTAAAGTTTAATGATGAAGCTATTAAACTAATCCTCCTTTCGCATATTAAATTTGCATATTTTAGTAAATATTGCATCTTTTGATATTATGCTCAAGTAGGATTAAATGTATTCATTTTCTTCCATATAATATTATTAATTAATATAATATTTTGCTTTTAAATTTATATTTTTATAATTCAACAAAACACAAAAAGACGGATCCAATATCCGTCTTTTTGTGTTTTGCAAAGATTCATTTATGCTGATTCTGGTCCTTTTTTACTTTTAATTTGTTTTGTAATTTTTATTTTTTCTCTTTTTCCACCTTCAGCTAAAACTAGTTCTGGCTTTCTAGTTTGAATAGTATCCTCATTAATTATAACTTTAGCTACTTCTTCATTTGATGGAATATCAAACATAACTTCCTTCATCGTGTCTTCTATAATAGATCTAAGTCCACGAGCTCCAGTTTCTCTTTTAATAGCCTCTTTTGCAATAGCTTTTAAAGCTTCTTCTTTAAACTCTAATTCCACATTATCCATCTCAAACAATTTTTTATATTGTTTAACTAATGCGTTTTTAGGTTCACTAAGAATTTTAACTAATGCCTCTTCGTCCAATGCTTCAAGTGTAACAACTATTGGAAGTCTACCTACAAATTCTGGGATTAGTCCAAATTTCAATAAATCACCAGGCATTATAGACTTAAGTAACTCTCCTACATTTGCTTCATGTTTAGATCTTATTTCAGCTCCAAACCCAACTGACGTAGTTCTAGTCCTTTTTTCTATGATTTTATCAAGGCCATCAAATGCTCCTCCACAGATAAATAAAATATTAGCAGTATTTATCTGAATAAACTCTTGGTGAGGATGTTTTCTTCCACCTTGTGGTGGAACTGATGCTGTAGTTCCTTCTAATATTTTAAGTAATGCCTGTTGAACTCCTTCTCCAGATACATCACGAGTAATAGATGGATTCTCAGATTTTCTTGCTATCTTATCTATTTCATCTATATAGATAATACCTTTTTCTGCTTTTTCCACATCATAATCAGCATTTTGTATTAATTTAAGAAGAATATTTTCAACATCTTCTCCTACATACCCTGCTTCAGTAAGCGTAGTTGCATCCGCTATAGCAAAAGGTACATTTAAGAATTTTGCTAATGTTTGAGCAAGCAAAGTTTTACCACAGCCTGTAGGTCCAAGTAATAGAATATTACTCTTTTGAAGTTCAACATCACTCTCATTAACATTTGAATTTATTCTTTTATAATGATTATAAACGGCTACTGCTAATGATTTTTTAGCTGTATTTTGTCCAATTACGTAATCATCTATATAATTTTTTATTTCTGCAGGTTTTGGAAGTGCTCCTAAATCTAATTCAACATCACCCTGGAATTCATCTACAATTATTTCAGAACACAATTCTATACATTCATCACAAATATATACTCCTGGTCCCGCAATTAATCTTCTAACTTGTTCCTGGGTTTTACCACAAAAAGAACATTTAAGTTGTTTTTTTTCATCAAATTTTGTCATATTTTCACCTCTACTAACCTTATTTCTTTTTAGTTATAACTTCATCTATTAGGCCATAATCCATAGCTTCTTGTGCACTCATAAAATAATCTCTTTCAACATCATGTTGAATTTTTTCTATTGGTTGTCCGGTTCTTTCACTGTATATTCTATTTAATGTATCTTTAGTTTTCATAATTCGTTTTGCATGAATATCAATATCAGTTGCCTGACCTTGAAATCCTCCTAAAGGCTGATGTATTAAAATCTCACTATTAGGCAATGCAAATCTTTTTCCTTTTTCGCCGGCATTTAATAAAAAAGATCCCATAGATGCTGCCATACCTATACAAATAGTAGAAACTTGTGGTTTGATATATTGCATTGTATCATATATAGCCATTCCTGATGTAATTGATCCGCCTGGACTATTTATATATAAATAAATATCTTTATCAGGATCTTCAGATTCTAAAAACAATAACTGAGCAACGATTAAACTAGCAGTTACATCATTTACCTCTTCTCCTAGAAAAATTATTCTATCTTTCAATAATCTTGAATAGATATCATAAGATCTTTCACCTCTATTAGTTTGTTCAACAACCATTGGTACTAAACTCATATAACTCACTCCTTTGCTCTAATAATATTACTGCCTTAACAGGTAACCTTTTCCTTAATTATATCCTAAATATTAGCTTTTTAATCATTTAGTTTTATCCTATATTTAAAATTAATTGCCAGAGAAATATCTGGCAATTAATTTAAATCTATATTATACTATCACTTTAGCATTTTCAACTAACATTTTTATCACTTTTTCATTCAGAACATCAACTTTAAGATATTGTTTTTGTGCTTTCATAATTAAATCTGCAGTTTTATCTATATCTTTGTCTCCGTATTGTTTTGCAACTTCTTTAGCTTTTGCAAGCATTTCTTCATCGCTTGCTTCAACCTTTTCTTTTTTCGCTATTTCGGTTATAACTAAATCAGTCTTAACTCGCTTTTCAGCTGATTCTTTCATAAACGCTCTAACTTTTTCTTCAGTATTGTTAGTATACTGATAATATGACTCAAGGTCTAGTCCTTGTTGTTTTAATTTCATTTCTAAATCTTTAAGCATTACATCAGTTTCTCTTTTTACCATAATTTCTGGAATGTCCATTTCAACATTAGAGCAAGCTGCATCTATTACTGCTTCTTCAAATTCTTTCTTTTCTCTATCTTTACCTGATTTTTCAAGTGCATTCTTAATGTCATTTCTTAATTCTTCTAAAGTATCAAATTCTGATATATCTTTAGCAAATTCATCATCAATAGCTGGTAATTCTTTTGCTTTCATGCTTTTAACAGTTACATTAAAAGTTGCTTGTTTACCATTTAAGTCTTCTCTTCCATATGCTTCTGGGAAGTTAACTTTAACTTCTTTAGTATCGTTAGCTTTTAAACCAACTAATTGTTCTTCAAAAGTATCAATGAATGATCCTGAACCAATTTCTAGTTCAAAGTCTTTTCCTTCTCCACCTTCAAAAGCTGTTTCTTCAATAAATCCTTTGAAATCTATAATTGCTATATCGCCCATTGCAACTGTGCCATCTAGCTTATCTTCTATTCTAGCATTTTTTTCTTGCATGCCTTTTAGTTGACTTTCGATTTCATCATCTGATACATTATATTCAACTTTCTTAGCCTCTAGTCCTTTATATTCTCCAAGTTTAACCTCAGGTGCTACTTCGACTGATGCTGTGTATATAAACTCTTTTCCTTCCCCTATTTGAATAATATCAATTTTGGGATAATCCAACGGATTTATATCATGTTCTTTTAAAGCCTCTGGATATGTATCATCACAGCAAAAATTTATAGCATCTTCAAAGAAAACATTTTCGCCATACATTTTCTTTATTATATTCATTGGAGCTTTACCTTTTCTAAATCCTGGTATGTTCATTGATTTTGAGTTTTTTGCACTAGATTTCTTTAAAGATTTATTAAATCTTTCTGCTTCTACCGTTATTTCTAATTTAATAATATTTTTTTCTAATTTTTCCATTTTAATGTTCATTATATTACTCCTCCTAATCGCTCACAAATGCTTGTTTCTTTATATATTATAACATAACTTTTAACGTATTTACAAATACTATTAAGCATATTTGCTCAAATAGTCTAATATTATGATTATACCCAAATTTTAAATAATTTACAAGATAATTTTATTTAAATAATTGCTTTAATATAATATAAAATATTTATTATTAAATGGTCTCTTGTGAAGCCGCAACATCGTTAAACTTTTCCGAAACGAAGCCCTTCACCTTTGCAAGTTCCTCATAACTTGAAAAATTGTTACTATACACTTCTATAATTCCTTTTCCACTATAGTTAACATTTTTAAGATTTCTTGCAATATCATCATAATCTAAATTGCCCTTTCCCGGTAAAAGACAAGGTGAATTATCATCTTGATCATTAATATGAAGATTCACAATGTTGCTCCCCATAACTTTAATATACTTTTCTATAGGAATATTAGCTTTACATGCTTGTTTCAAATCCAAAGTAAAATAAATTGGATATTTACATTTCTGCGACAAAAGAGTTAAGAATTTTAAATCTGATGACATGCACCATGAGACATTTTCCTGTGCCAATTTAATTCCTGCCTCTAGAGTTATATACGAAAGTTCATTATATATATCTACAATAAATTCAGTATCAAGTTCACTAAAATCAGCATACCTCATACCATGAAATGTATAGCAGCTTGCACCTAAAATCTTTGCTGCCCTAACAACTTCTTTAAATTGTTTTAACACATCTTTACGTCTTCTGTCATATTTATCAAAAAGATATGGTTCAAAAGAAGCTGAAAATGCATGAACTGAATTTACATTGAATTCATATAGTTCTTTTTTCCCCAGTAGTACTCTTATAAATTCCTCTTTATACTCACTTTGCGTATTTAAAAATATTTCGCCAAAATTAAATCCTAACTCTTTCATCGTTTCTATACTATGCTCTGTATTCAATTTAGGATAAAAACATGCTGAAGATAATCCTATATCCATGTTTAGCCTCTTTTCGCTATTTTGTTACTTCACCTGATGCAGTTACATAAACTACATCTCCATCTATGTTTGCCTCTAGCCCCTTAGCTGTTGAATCTCCAAAAGTAACTTTCATGCCCGATGCTGGTTGTACCTGCATATGAACATTATCTTTTAAATTTAGCTTCCATACATACTGTACTTTTTTTTCATTCATCCAAGGCAACTCACTAACATACGCAATATTATCTTCATCAATAAACTTTGGTGTAATCGACCATATATAATTTGGATTACTTTTAAGTTGCTCTTCTTTTGAATAATCTTGATTATTACTAGATGTATATATTTTTCTTGTTATATCTTTGCTAGCTTTATTTATGTCAACATATATTATATCTTGATTTTTTGTACTTTGTATAACAATCAGCTTCTTGCTTGGACTTATATCATATGATACATCCTTAGCATTTGATATTCCTTTTATAATCTTATTTGCTGATGCTCCATTATATTCAATAGTTACCTTTTGACCATCAGGCATTGTAGCTATAAAAGATGACTTGTCTGCACTTGCTTTTGCAGTTTTTGCGGCAATTGCTGCTTGCGTAATCTTATCCTTCTTTGCATTTGCCTGCTGCTGTGAAACTTCTTCTGATTTTTTCTGAACTTTATCATCTTTTGATGAGGTAGTAGTTGTACCTTTATTTATTAAACCTTTAAAATCTATATTTAAAAATATGATTAGCCCTATTATAGGTATAATAATTAGTGATAATATTACCTTTTTTCGTTTTTTTATTTTTCTATCATAATCCTTACTAAATATACTAGGTTTCTTCATATGATTTACCTCCATTATAATTGATACGCTGTTATCGCTCATATATTCTGCGTACATAGTTATTAATCAATAACTATGTACTTTTTATTATACCTCATTACAAATGAAAATAATATTGTTTTCTTTAATGATTCATTATCCTTTTATAGGTAAACGATTTAAGATTCAATATATTCATATTGTATATTTCAGTATAAACTAATCACAAAATTACTTTAGCATTTAAACTAATATAATTTAATATTTTTTTGGAATAAAATCACATTTTATAGTTGTTTCACTTTAAAATACTCCTGTTACTATTTATTTTATTAATTATTTTTCATTATAAAACCCTTATATTACAGTGCTTATAAGATTATCTAAATATTTTTAATATTTAAATATTAATAAACCACTTGAACTGTTTCACTTTTAATATTACAATATGTATATCAACAAGATCCATTTACACAAATAAATATTAAATGTTAAATTTATTATTTATTTTATGACTAAGTATTAACAAACATAACAAAGTATTGTATAATATATTCATATAACACTTATTGTTAAACAATATTTATTGTTGATTGCATGATCATTTAATTACATAACAAAATGATCATATATAGCAACATTTTAAAAACAGTATATTATAGGGAGGAAAAACAATGACTAAACAATGGAATGGTTTCAAAGGAGATTCATGGAAAAGTAAAATAGATGTGAAAGACTTTATTCAAAAAAACTATACCTTATACGAAGGTGATGATAGTTTTTTAGTAGGAAAAACTGATAAGACCAATAAAGTTTGGGACAAAGCTAATTCTCTTATATTAGAAGAAATTAAAAAAGGTATTATAGATGTAGAAACTAATGAAATTTCAGGAATAGATAACTTTAAACCTGGATATATTGATAAAGAAAATGAAGTAATTGTTGGATTACAAACAGATGCTCCATTAAAAAGAATAGTAAATCCATTTGGTGGCTTTAGAATGGTAGAGCAATCACTTAAAGAATATGGTTATGAATTAAACAAAGACATAAAAGAATTTTTCCCAAAATACAGAAAAACTCATAACGAAGGAGTTTTTGATGCCTACACCGAAGCTACTAAAGTCGCAAGAACCGTCGGATTATTAACCGGCCTTCCAGATGCGTATGGCCGTGGACGAGTAATTGGAGATTATAGAAGAATTGCTCTTTATGGATTAGATTTCTTAGTGCAGCTGAAGAAAAAAGATTTAAAAGAACTTACAGGTCATGCATCAGATGATTTAATAAGACATAGAGAAGAAGTAAGTATGCAAATAAGAGCACTTGGTCAAATAAAAAGCATGGCTCTAAAATATGGTGTTGATCTATCGACACCATCTACTACAGCTCAAGAGGCTGTTCAAGCAGTTTACCTTGGATATCTTGCAGGAATAAAAGAAAATAATGGTGCTGCAATGTCACTAGGAAGAACTACTACCTTCTTAGATATTTATTTTGAAAGAGATCTAAAAGCTGGATTAATAACAGAAGATGAAGCTCAAGAAATTATTGATCAATTCGTAATTAAACTTAGAATGGCAAGACATCTAAGAACCCCTGAGTATAATGATTTATTTGGTGGAGACCCTAATTGGGTAACAGAATCTATTGGTGGAGTTGCACTCAACGGTACTCCAATGGTAACAAAGAATTCTTTTAGATTCCTTCATACATTAACAAATCTAGGATCAGCACCAGAACCTAATATGACAGTGCTTTGGTCAGAAAAGTTACCAGAAACTTTCAAAAAGTATTGTGCTAAAATGTCTATTGAAACTGATGCACTTCAGTATGAAAATGATGATATAATGAGACCTATTTACGGAGATGATTACGGCATTGCTTGCTGCGTTTCTGCTATGGAAATAGGAAAGAGAATGCAGTTCTTTGGTGCAAGAGCTAACCTTGCAAAATCATTATTACTATCACTTAATGGTGGAGTTGATGAATTAAAAGGTAAACTTGTAGTACCAGGAATTGAAAAAATAACTGATGAAGTTCTTGATTACGAAAAAGTTAGAAAAATGTATTCCAAAGTTTTAGAATATGTTGCTAACATGTATGTAGATACAATGAACACAATACATTATATGCATGATAAATATGCTTATGAAGCAGGCCAACTTGCCCTTCATGATACTGACCTTAAATACTTCATGGCATTTGGAGTAGCAGGACTTTCAATTGCAACCGATTCATTAAGTGCTATAAAATTTGCTAAGGTATCTCCAATAAGAAATGCTGATGGTATAACAATTGATTTTAAAACTGAAGGAGATTTCCCTAAATATGGCAATGATGATGACAGAGTTGATGATTTAGCTGTTGAACTTATCAAGGAATTCAGCAATGCTCTAAAGAAACATCCTGCATATAAGGGAGCAGAACACACCTTGTCAGCACTTACCATTACATCAAATGTAGTTTATGGTAAAAAGACAGGTACAACTCCTGATGGCAGAAAACAAGGTGTACCACTTGCTCCCGGAGCAAACCCAACACAAGGTAACGATGAAAATGGAGCACTTGCATCATTAAATTCAGTTGCTAAGATTCCTTATAGAACCTATTGCCAAGATGGAGTTTCAAATACTTTTTCAATTGTACCTGCTGCACTTGGAATAGACGAACCTACAAGAATAAACAATTTAGTTTTCCTTTTAGATGGTTATTTTGCACAAGCTGCACATCATCTAAATGTAAATGTATTAAATAGAGAAGTTTTAATAGATGCTATGGAAAATCCAGACAAATATCCAACATTAACAATAAGAGTTTCAGGATATGCTGTTCATTTCAATAGATTATCTAAAGAACAACAACTTGAAGTTATAAGCAGAACTTTCCATAAAAAAATCTAGTTAATTTTAAAATATTGTATAATATGAGAGGTACTTATATAAGTACTTCTCACTTTATATAAAAATGTAACTTCATTTTATATTAAAGCAAAAAGGCTTTCAGTTTTTGTTTTAATATGAAATGAACACAAATAATCTATACATAAAATTGTTTCATTCAAAGCTAAGGAGGAATATATATGGTAAAAGGTAAAATTCATTCTATCGAAACTATGGGACTAGTTGATGGTCCTGGAATAAGAGTTGTAGTTTTCTTTCAAGGTTGTAAATTGAGATGTGCCTACTGCCATAATCCCGACACTTGGCAGTTGAGTGGTGGTACAGAAATGACGCCTGATGAGATTGTTAAAAAAATAGTTCGTTTCAAACCATACTTTAACAGATCTGGAGGCGGGGTTACTTTCTCTGGTGGCGATCCACTGCTTCAAAGCGAATTTCTACTAGAGTGTTTAAAATTATGTAAGATAAATGGCATTCATACAGCTCTCGATACTGCTGGTTTTGGTGATGGTAATTATGACGAAATATTAAAGTACACAGATTTAGTACTTTTAGATATAAAACAAACAACAGGTAAAGGTTATGTTGCACTAACTGGAAAAGATGCTACAGATGTTAATATATTTTTAGAATCTCTTCGAAAATCAAAATCAAGAGTTTGGGTAAGACACGTTGTTGTTCCTGGTATTACCGATTCAGAGGAACATATAACAAAACTTGCAAAAATTATTAATGAAGAAGTACCTAATTTAGATAAAGTAGAACTTCTTTCATATCATGTTTTAGGAGTTAGTAAATATGAAGAATTGTCTATACCTTATAAATTAAAAGGGATCGATGCAATGGATAAAGATAAAACTAAAAAACTCCAAACATTAATAGACGGTTTGCTAAATATCAAATAGTATTCATATGAAGTTTCTCCTGCGTGACCTGAAATAAGAGATTGAAACGTGAAAGTTGATTAAGAAATTCTAATGTTGGTAATTTTCCGTACCTTATATAATTTTTGTTTTTAATCAAAATCTAATAACAAACGGTCAACCCCGCTCACTGTGTGGGGTTGACCGATAAAGTCTACGTTTATAAAGACATTATCTGCTTTAGATGATGACTTTAGTGAAAATTATTTTGAAGTACGACATAAAACCACCGTTAATTCGATTATTCATAATTAGTAACTGTAATGCTTATATAAGAAGTCCAAAGTAACCTTTAAATTTAATGTTTAAAGATTGGATTAAGGCTTATAGTTTCCGTTTCCGTTGATACAACCTTTATATCTGAAATAAAAGGTTGAAATTTTGCCATCTCTTTTGTTGTTGTAAATCCTTTTGTATCAAAAATTATTTCTCCAGTAATAGCAATTGCTTTATTGGGTTGTATCTCTTTATTTACAGTAACAACCATATTCTTGCTTAAAATCTTATTTTTTAATTTCTCGTTGACTAATGGTTGAACGGACTGTATAAAAATTTTTTTATCACCTTGATTAGTTAAGTTAATTGAATAATCAAGCTTACCCACGCTTAACCCAATAGACGAATAAACGCTTACTAACCTACTCACTGTTTGATTTTGAACTGCCTTTGTCTTATTTTGAACCGCTATGATATTAATAACCCCTACCAAAAGCACCAAACCCCCTAAAATAAAAGTTGCTACCATTATAGTTGATTTTTTTAACATATCTAATTCACCTCCAAAAAATATGAGTTAAGACTTAACAATATCATACAAACCCGGCTTAAATCTATAGAAATTATATCATACTTTTATATAACTATATTCCTAAAATGGCAAATATTTTAGTTATGTTTATATAGTATACACCGAGATTATTTAATTATCTAAGTTAAATCACAATTAGAATGAATTTGTTAAATACTAATTCTAATGTAATTATTTTTAACTATGTTCAAAATTATAGGTTATAAAGTTAATGAAAACATAAGTGTTTAATAATTTTAAAAAAGCTTTTGCACCTCAAAATGAAACCCGTTATTATATTAAATCATTTGCCTTAATATAGTCTAATTTCATTGAAATTATTCTCATTTACATCTATACTGAGTGTAAACGTTTGAAGAAAAAAGAGTGATATCACAAATGGATAAAAGGATAGAAAGCTTACAAGGGAAATTAATTGTTTCATGCCAAGCCTTGCCTGATGAGCCATTATGCTCTTCTTTCATTATGGGAAAAATGGCTCTTGCTTCAGCAGAGGGCGGCGCAGCTGGAATAAGAGCCAATACGAAAGAAGATATTATAGAAATTAGAAAGAATGTAAAACTTCCTATTATTGGTATCGTAAAAAGGGACTATGAAGATAGTTTAGTTTATATAACTCCAACGATGAAAGAAATCGATGAGCTAATGGAGGTTGGTCCTGAAATTATTGCATTAGATGCAACCAACTCCATTCGTCCTGGTAATTTAAAACTAACTACTTTTTATAAGCAAATTCGTAAAAAATATCCTAATCAATTACAAAAACTTTTGTAGAAAAATTAATTAATAAAAAACTATAAATACTATTTCTAAATAAATTCAATGAGAAAAACATGTCCAAAGATGATTTCTAAATCATTTTGTAACATGCTTTTTTAAGCTATAGCCTTATTATTTTGGCCAATACATTGGGCGAGTTAATAATATTGGTAATTTTGTATCTGAATCTCCCTTAGCAGTGTTGACTTGGGATTGAGTTAGAAATATACTGTCTGTAAGATTAGCTCCTCTGATATCAGTGTCTCTTAAATCAGCCCCTATAAGGTCAGCTCCACTTAAATCTACTTCTCTAAGATTTGCAGCAATAAGACATGCTCCTCTTAAGTTTGCACCTCTTAGATTAGCTTTTCTAAGGTCTGCGCCAATAAGATCTGCCCCTCTAGCCTTTGTTTTCTGATGCTTTGAAGGGTTCTTCTGTCCCCTACATGCTTTAGCGCGAACAAGTTCGCTAGTTTTAAGAAGTAGAACATTAACATTGTCTCTATGTGATTCTACATCCAGTCCTATAAGAGAATCCGGACCTAGATGAGTAAGGCGTATAGTCTCATTTATTATAGAACTGAGCTTATCTTTTACAGAATGAGCCACCTGTAATTCACTTGCTTCTATCAGATACCATAACATTTCATGAAGTTGCCTCATTATTAGAAACACCTCAAACATTTGTTTTGCAGATTCTGGAACCAGCTTCCAATCGTGTCCACCGTAGGTAACTTGAGCTACCTTTTGACCTGCGCCAAAACAATCATACGCAGTGCAACCCTTAAGACCCTTTTCCCTTAAATTTTTGTGAACAGAGCAATCAAAGTCCGATTGTAGGTTTATGCAAGGCCTACCAGCATCTTTGTCGATCGGAAAACCTTCAGACGCCGAAAAGTACAATGCAACGCAGCACAATCCAAAACATTTTTTACAGTCAACTCTCA
>ERZ1463033.102-NODE-102-length-13536-cov-9.308212_pt1 | contig 13536 bp, 15 predicted proteins | sample MGYA00564481_ERZ1463033 | MGnify/ENA primary metagenome ERZ1463033 (study PRJEB39244, sample SAMEA3635150) | Helicobacter pylori | study: EMG produced TPA metagenomics assembly of PRJEB11511 data set (Assembly of a 5300-year-old Helicobacter pylori...
AGATTACTATTGTGACTGGAGTTCAGACGTGTGCTCTTCCGATCTTACAATGTCATCAAATACACTTTTGTTTTCTAAAGATAAGTTTTCAGATGCTTTATTTAATTGTTTTATTAATGATTTTGTTTTGATCAATTAGATCATCCCCCAATATCTTATTAACTGATTTTGAAATTTTATCCCAAGAAGTACAAAATCTAAAAATTCATTTTCCCCTAATTTAGTAAGAGAATAATATTTTCGTTTTGGTCCCAGTGGTGAGTCCCTGCTTATTGAAGACAATAAACCATTTTTCTCTAACCTAATTAGTAAAGGATATAAAAATACCTATAGAAAAACAAGTGAAACAGCTCTGATGAGATTCTTAGCTGTTTCACTTGTTTTTTTGTATGTAACTTAAAATAAAAGTATTAAAGATTTTATGTTAAATATTTACTAATTCATCAACATTTTTATATATTCCAAAACAATACTGTATATATTGGCTCCTATTCTTATCAAACTTAAATCCTTGCTTTTCAAATTCTTGCAACAAGAATCTATCAACACCATAAGGACTTTGAAGTTCCTTAATAAGCTTCATACTCATTACCACTCCACAATTGTTTATTGTTATTTTAAATTCATTTTCATTAATACTTTCTAATTCAACCTTAGTGTCAAACTCTCTACTCAAGGCTCTAATCACCACTTTTATAAATTCTTGTTCTTTCATATTTTTTGACATATATCCTCTTATCATTCCTGTTGTATTCATTAATAATCACTCCCTCAAATTTGTTTCAAAACAAAAAAATCTTCTTATCCTAAGATAAGAAGAACGATGAACATCTATATTTTTCTTCACCTCCTTATCGTGTTTTAGCTGAACCACCTTACATATAAATGCAGGTTGGTATAGGGTCATAGAGCTAAATCTCTACCCTAATTCTTGATATATTGATGTTTAATGCTTAATTTTTACAATTAAATCATACCATACAAATCATTAAAATACTATATTCTGTGATAAAAAATTGATTTTTGTCTGTAAATTTACTATACTACTTATATTATTGTTTAATTTATTTTAAATAATATTTAATTAAAGAGGGGGTACAAAAGATGGGTAATTTTGATGAATATATCATAATTGATAAGAAAGAATTGAAAAAATGGAGAATCATTGGTGTAATTGTATACATGATTTGGTTTTTCTTTGGTGGAGAAATAATAGAAAGTTTAGGTTTTTCTATTGAAGGGATTGGTTTTATAATATATGTTATTTCATATTACATTCCTTATTTCTTTTTAGAACGTATATTATATAGACCAACCTTCTTTGAAAAAATTTATGGCGTAAAGTGGAGTAAAGAATCAGAGGCTCGTATTCATAGCAAATAGATACCAAACTATTTAAAATGAGTTCAACAATATCAAGGCTGTAATTATATGTATATAATTACAGCCTTGATGCAGTTAAATTACTAATAGCGCATCTCATCATCAATAATTATTGAATGATTTAAAAATAAGTCTTCAACTCTAAACATCTTCTTGATTATCAGCAATGTACCATACCCCTTTTATATTTTTAACAGTAAATGTATTTGTAATATCATGTGAACCGCTCTTTGGACCTATTTGTATATTTTGCAGATCCATTATTTTAAGTGAATAAATCATTTTAACATAGACTACACCATTTTTATATCTTCTTGAATCTTCTTTTAAAGTGAAATCTATTTTATAAGGTCTTTTTCTATTTAAATCTTCATATTGATATATATTTATTCTTTTAAACACTTGTTCTGACATATGTTTGGACAACTCATTTGAGTATCCCTTATTAGTCAAAAATCCTTCCTTTACTACGTTATAAGTATCTACACTTGAGAACCATTGTGGCGTAAATTTGTTGTATGCATATGAACTTGCTATACTTAGGCACAGTATAATTCCTATACTTAATATTATATTTTTTTTACTTATTTTTTTTACTTTTTCAAACATGTATGTCCCCCTTTTATGGTAATTTAGAAAAATTTATATAATATAATAGTATACTTTTTCAGAAATAATGTCGATAAACTTTTTCCTATTAACAAAAATAACGTGCTAATTACAATGTTAATTAGCACGTTAAATGTTATCTTATTTTACTGCTTGATTTTTGGCGGACCATATTTGTTTGGTGGTTTTAATTTTTCTACTATTATAATATCTTATTCCTGTTATTACAGCACCTATTACAGATATTATACCTGCAAACAAATATACATACCTCATTCCATACATAAATACATCAGCTCTACCATTCACATAATCTATAACTCTATATCCTATTTTATGGCTCATTCTATTATATAATAATAAGGTTGCTAATGTAGTACCTGAAACCATGCCTACATTCCTTACTAATGCATTTATACTTCCTGCTATACCAAGTTTATTTTTTGTTACTGTTGACATAATCAATGAAGTATTAGGTGACTGGAACATCCCATTTCCGATAGTCATTATTACTATAAAAATCATAAGAAAGATCAATGATGATTTTACATTTAATGTAGCTATTAGTAAGAAACCTACACTGGAAAATACAAGTCCGAATAATGTAAGAATTAAGGAACCAATCTTATCTGATAAATATCCACTAAATGGCGCTACTACTGCCAAAACAATTGGCGATACCATCATAAGCAGCCCTGTTACTGCTGGTGAAAGGTTTTTCGCATATTGAAAATAAAATGGTAATATAATATTTGATGCACTTATTGCTACAAATGTTATAAAAGCACATACTATACTTATTGAAAATAAACTATTTTTAAATATATTTAAATCAAGTAATGGAAGCTCTATTTTTTTCTCCACAAATACAAATAAAATAAATGTAATTATTGAAACAATAAACGCTGCAATAATTATCGGATTATTATATCCTGTTATTTGTCCCTGTCCAATAGCTGCAAATAACGCTATCATAGATATTGCAAACAATATTGCGCCCTTTCCATCCATTTTTTCATTCTTTGCTTCACCTGATTTAGGAAATATTTTAATAGTCATTATAAATACTATAATACCTATTGGTACGTTTATTAAAAAAATATATTTCCAACTCACAGCTGAAACAATTATTCCCCCAAGTGGTGGACCTACCATTGCCCCTAATGCAACAAAAGTTCCTATAACACCAAGTGCCCTTCCTCTCTCATTTGGAGGGAAAACATGAGTTATAATTCCTTGACTAGTAGCCATAGTTGCGGATGCTCCTATTCCTTGTATAACCCTTGCTATTACTAATATGGTAAGTGAATCAGTAAACCCACATAGTAATGAACCAACGGTAAACAAAGCAAGTCCATATTTAAATACTTTGGTCTTACCTATAATATCCCCTAATCTACCAAATATTAAAATTGTTGCAACTATAGTTATAAGAAAACTGGTAACCACCCATTCTATTTCTCCCATACTAACATTCATTTTTTGTGACATAACTGGCAAAGCCACGTTCACAATACTTCCATCCAAAGTTGACATAAATATTGCTAGTACTACATTAATTAAAATAATCCATCTGTTTTTTAATACCCTGCTTTCTGTCTCACTCAAAACTCTTCATCCTTTCAACGCATTCATCTTTACATTTTTTTCCGTTTTTTAAAACTCGTTCTAAGAATTCTATAGATTCCCCTATTTTCTCTTCACTTGTTCCTTCAACTAAAATCTCAATCCATTCCTTAATTATTTCAATGACCTCAGGTATTACCTCCTTACCTTTACTTGTAACATATAGTTTATAGGCTCTTGCATCTTCTATATTTTGCTCTTTCCTTATATATCCAAGTTCTATAAGTTTTCTAACATTCCTTGTGGCCATAGCTTTATCTACATTAAGCTCATTGCTTATTCTATTTTGACATACCCCTTCATTTCGACTTAGTGCAAGTAAAAATGGATATGTACCAATTGAGAGACTGAATTTTTTAAGTTCTTTTTCTAAATACTGTTGTGTACACCTGTATATACCCCCATTTAACATAGTTAATTTTTTTGCTTTATTATCCATATACATATTATTTCACCACTTCTCTATAAATATAGTATCATGATATAGTTGATTAATCAACTATATTCGATTTAACATCAAACTATAGTTTCTATTTTAACTTTATTCATTGAATTATTAATAAATCTATCTAAGACTTCATTGTTTTTAGTATCTTGATTTTAGATAAAGGAATGGAAGAACTCGAAGGTTACGAAGTTGATATAATTAAATGTATAGTGATCACACTTATTGCTGCTAATATATATAGAACCATGTTTTTATTTCATAATAATCATTATAAATGACACACCACTATCTTCATTCTGAGCTTTTATACTGCCATTGTACATATTTACTATTCTTTTTACAATATCCAGACCCAAACCAAAGTTACCTTCATTGCCCTTGTTAAAAGCCCAAAATATATTCTCAAGCCTATCATCAGGAATTTTTTCACCATCATTATATATAGAAATATACTGCTGTTTATCGTCTTCATATATATTTATCCTAATTAGTTTTTTTGCATACCTTAATCCATTTTCTATTATATTTTCAAAAACCACAGTCCATTGCTCTTCATCACCAGTTACTTTAATATTTTCAATTTTAATCTCAAATTTAATACCTTTCTTGTTATAAGCAAAACTTTCAATAATTCCTTCGGCTAAATCCTTGATATTTATTTTTTTAAATTCATTCTTATACTTGGACATATACTTGATTTTGGTTAAATAAAGTAGACCATTTACCCTCTTTTGCATTTTTTGGGTTTCATAATCAATAACTTTCATGGTACTTTTCAGATCTCCCTTTGGGTAAATTCCGTCTTCTACGGCATGCGCATAGCTTCTTATTACCATTAAAGGTGTCTTTAAATCGTGTGATGTCTTCTGTAGCATCGTCTGTTCATATTCATCCTGCTTAACGAGTTCTTTTCTCATATCCTCAATGGATTTCGAGAGTTCCCCAATTTCATCATTTCTGTCTATGTCAATACTTTCATGCCACTGTCTTATACCTATTTTTTTTACCTTTCCTTGCAATTCCCTTAAAGGTAGCACCAGCTTTTGAGCCATATATTTTGCGCCAATAAGACATATTATTAATGCAATAATCATTACAGAGAATAGCCTACCTATTAAACTCGTATACAAAGAATTTCTGTAAGTATCCCACATATAGGATATTTCGAAAGTCCCTTTTTTATTGATCCCGGTTGCCCTCATTACATATAGTATTCTGCCAGAACTTGTGCTTTGAACATATCTTTGAGTGGTGTTAGTTTGGCTCTTCACTTGTTTTTTTAATTTCTTAAGGAAAAACTCTGCTTCAATATTATCTGGTATGATTTTTTGTATTTTCACTATATTTGCTTCAGAGTTATTATAATTTAATTTCATGTGTTTTACAGCACGGATGTCATTACTGACTATAGCCATATTCTTCTCTTCATTAAGGTCATACATACCTGTACTTTTTTGGATTAAGTTCTCTTGAGCCGTTTCAATAGTTTTATATATCTCATTGGTAAAGAACGATCTTATTGTTAAAGAAAAATATACTGATAATAAAACAAACACAATTATAATTACTAATGTGAATATAATCCATATTTGTGTAGCCAGTGGGCGATTCTTTAGTTTCTTCATAATAAGTCCTTTCTAACAGGATAGCCTGTATCCATGTCCATATATGGTCTCTACCTTTAATTTAGGAATTTTTTTTCTAAGTCTCCTGACCAAATCATCAACTACTCTGTCACTTCCAAAATAGTTATCTCCCCATAGGTCGTTAATTATCTGCGCCCTTGTGACTGCTCCACCTTTCTTATTTATTAAAAGTAATAACAGATCGAATTCCCCTGAGGTCATAGATACTACTTCATCATTAAACTTTACTAATCTTCTCTCTATATCAATAGTATAACCTTCAATAATTATGACTTGCTTAACCTTATCGCTGTTATAAACTCGATTTAACAATTTTTGTACTCTTATAACAAGTTCTCTTGGCATAAATGGCTTTGCGAGATAATCATCACTGCCCATTTCAAGGCCAATAATTCTATCTATATCTTGATCTCTTGCGGATATAAATATAACAGGAACATCTTTATTTTTTCCCTTTATTTCTTTTAGTAGCTGAAATCCATCTATATCAGGAAGCGTAATATCTAGCACCCATAAGTCGACGTTGTTATCTATGGCATTTCTTGCGGATTGTCCATTAAAAAAAGTGGTAACCTGTAAGCCCTCATTTTGAAGATAAGATTTCAATATATCATTTAAGTTTTCTTCGTCCTCTACCAGATATATTTTATAACACATAGCTTTATAAACATCTCCTTTTAATCAATTACCTTCTACAAGTATACCAAATAAAACCTTTTAAATACTAATCACGTATAATATGTGTATGATTCACACAATTCCACATAATCATTTAACTGTTATACCATATTTTGAGTATATAATTAATTTTATAAACAAATATATTAAATATTGGAGGAATGAATATTATGATAAAAAAACACATATTAGGTGCATTAGCACTATCAATGTTAATACCCCTTAGTGTAGGTGCTCAAACATTAACAACTAAATCAGATACTAAGGCAGCAACATCTACAACTCAAAAAGATCCTGCTAGAGTCCCTTATGCAAGTCAAATAAAATTAGGAAAACAAACTATTAAGACTAACAATAAAACTAATCAGACAATTAAATCTGCTATAAAAGGGAAGCTTGTTCAAGTTAAAACATTAATAGCACAAGATAAGACTAACAAAACTTTAAAAACTAAAAAAGACGCTTTAAAAGCTCAACGAACTCTTATAAAAGCTGACAAAACTGCATTAAAAAGTATCAATGTAAAATTAGTTGCCGATAAAAAAATTGCTAAAACTGATGTAACCAACAAAAATTATGCAGCTTTAGTAAGCGACCTTAATAATATAGCTTCACTACAAACAAGCGAAACACCAATATTACAAAAATTAAGTTCTGATTTAGATACATTAATAAGTTCATTAAGCAAATAATAGGAATTAAATTCAGTTCTAGATCAATCAGCCATAAAAAGCCTAGCAATTACGCTAGACTTTTTATTTTTTGCAATGTTATTTTACAAAAATTAAGGTGATTGTAACCCAAGTGCCAATTGCCATTATGTTACATTATCATTGAGACTATTACTCATTTTAAAGAGTAATAAATATACTATATTTATGGTAATTATGGTATGATTACATATATTGTTAGTTGGAACCGTAAAATAATACGCAACATTAAAAATTCTAAAAAGCATATTTTAACTTAAATAGAATAATAAAGGAGTATAAAATTTATGTTGAAGAAAGTTGAGTTAGAAGAGTTAAAAATACAAACTAATATAAATAATGGCTCTCAATCCACGTATGATTTCCAAAGAGTATCATCATTTAAATACATTGAGAAACTGGATTGTAGGGAAATCCTTACAACAAATAATTTGATACAGGTTTTAACGGGTATAGTTTATCATCATGGTATTAAAAATATGCCAATAACATTATATTTTAAAGTAGGAATGAATTTTACAGAGTTTATAAATATACCAACAGTTAGGTTGCTTCCAAGTATTTTTAAAAATGTTAGGGCTTTTGTATATGATAAAAAATTTATTGGTATCTGGGCAAGTACATTACTTGAAGAAGCAAATTTAACATATGATAAATTATATAAAGATGATAAAATAGATAACAGTCTAAAATCTATATTTAGGATTAATAATAAGATATTTTGTTCTTTAAATCCGCAATTAGCAACAGCATTTGAGATAATAGCAGATGAACATTTAGATAAAATAGAGGATTTTATTAATGATAAACTTGTTATATATTTATTATCGGAATGTGATAAAAATAACGGGTTATTTGGAGTACCCTTATCAGGTTGGACATTAGCAGAAATAGAGAGTTGCTTATCTTTTTCAAAGCTGAAAAAGTTTTTTGATAGAGTATTTATAGTTGGTAATGGAGAAATATGGACCTCAACACATCTCATTGTTAAACAACCGAAAAATGAATTAATTAACACTATATTAGGATAAAGAAATTAAAATAATGTTACAATAAAAATCGTTCGTAACATATATAACGTGCTTTTTATCTTCTATGTAACAAAACATATTTCATTTTCTTATATAGAATTTGTTTTAAAAATAGTATAATTAACCATATGTCTATATCGCAATCGTAAAAAAAATGCTAATATACGAACGTTTAGAAACAATTTTAGGTGGCGATCTTTATGAAGAAATATAATAAGACATATCTTAATGTAAGTATATTTATTACAATTTTTTTGCCTATGTTTATCCCTCTTAGACCTATTAAAGAAGGAATATTTAAATATCAATATGGCTTTCCTTTTCAATATATAACAATATATCAGATGAAGCAAGGAAGCAACTGGTTCCTTAGCAATTTTTTTGATGGCAATAGTGGAATTGCGATAAATCCACTTATTATTGTTAATGTAATAATTGTATATTTTATAATATCATATCTAATTAAGTTTCTTAATAAACTTATATCTTTAGGAATAAGCACCAACGGGTAAGATAGGAGGAACGATGAACATCTATATTTTTCTTCACCCCTTATCGTGTTTTAGCTGAACCACCTTACATATAATGCAGGTTGGTATAGGCTAGTTATAAGTGAATAACAAATGTCGTGAAATTTTATTTCACGGCATTTTAAGATGCTTTAAAAGCTCAACAATCTATTATAAAGAAATTGTAAGTGTGCTAAATTTATGGTAATTATGGTATAATCCAATATATATTGTTATACCAAAATTGCATTTAATTTTGATGTAAACATTATATTTTATTTGGAGGAGAGGTAACCATGAAAAATATTAATTCATCAAAAAAAGTCTCGATAATATGTTATGGAGTTTCTGCCTTGATTTTTTTGGCAATTTACATTTTTGGAGTATTCCTGTCTGAGGGTGATGAAATGGGCTATTGTTTGCTTAATTTTTACATCGTAATGCCTTTAACAACTCTAATTATTTCCCTTATCATTAGTATTAAAAAAGGTTATTTATTTTGGTGTTATCCTGTATTTGTTGGTCTGCTCGGCATAATAATTCCATTTGCAGTATTTAGCACATTTGAAATGCTAAGTTTATTTTTCGCTTTTTTCCCTGCATTAATTGGACTTATAATTGGCATTATTATCAGAGCTAAAACAAAAAAATATGCAATAGATTAAAGTTATGAACAGAATAAAAAGTCAGACAAGTACCCCTATATCTAATGATATTGCGGTACTTGTTTTAAGTGTATATCAATATTAGGAAATAAGAATAATGAAGGGAGGCTTTCAATTTAATGATAAAAAAAATATTGTTAGTTACTTTGGTTAGTTCAGTATTAATTTTAAGTTTTTCTAGCTGTAGCTCTAAACCTTCAAAAAGTTCCGAGTTACCTAAGGAATCCCATCATATCCAATCTCAAACTGTATATGATAAGAGTATAAGTTCTTCCAAAAAATTGACTGCTAGCTTTAAAAAATCGCCAACTAATAAGTCATTTCCTGATGATTATGCTGGCAGCTACATAGACAGTAAAGGATTGTTACATGTCAATTTAGTTTCAAATAAGAATTTAGAAACTTATAAGTCGATTGTCAATAATGATAGTGTAATTTTTTCTCTTCAAAAAACTTCACTTAACTCTCTTTATAAGATACAAAAATTATTAGAGGATTATATGACAGAATATAAAATAACCGCGATTGGTACTACGGAGCAAACAGATTCAGTTGATATACGATTAAAGGATATTAATAATGAGGCAGCTATCCTTAATATCGTTACTAAAGCAGGATATAATCGCAATTGCATTAAATTTGATGTAAACTCCAAAGATATACCCGCTCTATAGCTGAATACATACAATCAAATATTGAAAAATATTTAAAATTTTATGGAAGTAAAGGTGAATATATATGGATATTAAAATTATAAGACAATGTGTAAGTAAAAATATAAATCAGAATGATTGTATTATTAGGGGAGATATACAAAATCTGATTAATAATTATAAAATCGAATTGAAATCTTTGAGCAAAATAACTGGACTAGATTATGTATGGTTAAAAGATTTTATGGATGGGGAAAATAATTCAAATATTCCGGAGCCTGCACATTTATCGAACATGATTTATATGCTATCTGATGGTATATTGATGATAAATGAAGACGACAGAATTAAAGGAGTAATCGATGTATTAATAAGTGAGTTTGAAATTAAATATGAAACCTTAGCGATATATGCGAAACTTGAGTTAGAGGATGTTCAAAATTTTATGGATGATACGAATTCCATCTCCATTGAGAAAAAATATAAATTAGCAGTAGCAGTTCTATTTTTGCATTATTTATTTAAAAGATTACCTAATTGAGTTATCTTCTTAATTTCAAAAATGATATAATCAACGGCATACAAAAAATAGATTTATTTAAAAAAATCATTTTCACCTCACATCGGTCATATAAAACAATATAAATTTCATTAAAAACTAAGATAGCGAAAGTGATACAATAGCATTTTTTAGTAAACTGTATAGTAAGTGTTTGGTTAAATCACCCATGTTTAGGTAAATAAATAAGTACAAGCTCTAAGGGATGCCTTTGAGCTTTATTTTTTCATTTGAAGTATATTTTCATACATTTATCCTAATCATAATTAAATAATAAAAGAATAAAAAATATACATGAAGGATGGGTAAAAATGAAAAATACAAAAATTTCTTTAATGTTAATTGGTGTTAGTATGACTATTCTAGTATTTACTGGCTGTAATATGCGAAGCTCTACTAAAACGCCAATGAATAATACTAACCAAACTACTAAATCTATATCAATAGCCTCAATGAAAACACTTTATTCTAATACTCTTAAAGAACTAGTTACTGCTAATACAATAACAAATGCCCAATCAAAAAAAGTACTTGCAACAATAACAAAGAATATGTCACAAGTCTCAATCACAAATAGTAGTAATGCAGCAACACCCAATGCAGAGACAACGGGAACAAAAGGAACAACAGAAACACCAGGAGCAACAGGCTCATCAGGATCAACACCATCAACAGGAACAGCAGGAACAACAGGAACAACAGGAGCAGGCACAACAAATTCAACAAACAAAATTGAGACAACAAATGATACTAATATAATTAATGGATTAAACTCATTAGTTAAAAGCAAAGTAATTACTCAGGTGCAAGCTGATACAATACAGCAAAAAATTCAAATGAAATTGGAGAATATGCAAATTAATAAATAAAAATGCTGATTAAGGTTTATGATCTATATCCCTCAAAGTAGACAATCAATAAAATGTACCAAGAGAGTAATATAATTTATGTATTACTCTCTTTAAATTTTGACAACATAAAACAAGAAATTTATTATTTTATTTTATTTGATATCCACTTAGAAAATCTGGTTGAATAACCCAGTGTTTTAACTGGGCAAGCATCTACACAGTGACCACAGCCAACACAACGAATGTTTATTACTGCATCTCCGTTTTGAGCCTTGCTCTTAATATCAATCGACATTGGACATGCTAAATTACATTGGCCACATTGTATACATTTTGACTTGTTTGTAATAATTTGTTGACCAGCTATTTTCCCAAGGAAAGATAAGACTGTTCCTAATGGACAATAATAGCAATAACCCCTACCAATAAAAGCCACCCAAAAAAACATCGCTATCATCAGTTCTGTAGTGAGATACTTATAATTTTCAATTTTACTAATCATCTGGAAATTTTCTGTTATTGGTGTTCCTAATAATAATGAAATCCACCAAACAGTAAAAAACACTGAAATCAATAGAAACACCCATCTTAAAACTGAAAAGATTTTAATTACTATTGGCTCCATTTTTTTATTTTTCCCAATTAGAGGAATTACCGGATCAAATACTTCCGAAGCAAACCCATTAAACAAACATAGAGTTGAACATTGCAAGCGCCTACCAAATAATAAAGTTCCTACTAAAACAACAATGCTTACACAGACATAAAATATAAGAGCAGCTGATATCCCAGCTTCTCCCCAAATTGGATAGCTACTAAGATAAAAAGACGATTTCGAAAATAGTAGCTGTAAGGGTATCGTTGTCCACGGCAATGGCATAGCAAAGAAATATAATTCTTTGTTATTAAGGAGTATAGGAGCAGTAATATGTACGATTAGTGCAGAAACTATAAATCCAATTAGGTTTCTTTTTCTCATTACTGACCTTTTAGAAGTTCCAATAATTCTAATTGTAAGGAAACTACCAATAATTATGAATAAAGTCTTTACCCAGTTTTCATAAAATTGCCAAAGCCACGTTATAAATGATGCTACTTTGGGTGTGGCTCTACTTACATATCCATAATTCAATCCAGCTATTAAAATACATAAGATTATATATATCCAGAGAATAGCCTTTAGAATTCTAAGTTCAATGTTTTTATTAGATTTCATCAATTTATCGCCCCCTTAAATATCAATGCTATTTTAATAAGCCTTCCTTTTTAAGATACTCTTTTAATTGTTATTACGCCACTGAAGTTTTCTATTTGTTAGAGTATATACAATATAACATCTTGTTATAAAACACAAAATGAATTTTCTGAATTAATATGTTTTTAAAATTAAATAAAACTAAAAAGTATACTTATTAGTTTTAAATGGTATACTTATTAGTAATAGTAACTATAATACTAGTTAAAATGTTTTAAATAAGGAGGTTTTCAAATGAAAAAACCATATTTACCATTTAAATTGCCCAATGATAAATTAATTGATAAGGAAAGATTGTTTAATAAAGTAATACAAGCAAATAAAGAAATTGCTATATATAATGAAAAATTAAAAAGTTCAAAAGTAAGACCTGATCTTTTAATGGATTTATTCTCATTAAAAGAAGCTTTGGAATCTTCTAAAATTGAAGGTACTAAGGCAACTATTGATGAAATGTTAGAATATAGATCAGATGAAAAAAATGTTACGGATGATATTAAAGAAGTCACAAACTACTATATTGCTTTGCAAGAAGGGGTGTATGGGCTAAAAATATTGCCTTTAAGCAGTAGATTAATAAAAAATTTACATAAAACATTACTTGGTGGTGGGGTAAGGGGTGGAAGTAAAACTCCAGGAGAATTTAGATCTGTTCAAAATTACATAGGAACACAAGGTAGTAAGATAGAAAATGCTTCATATATTCCACCTGAACCACAGCTCGTAGATAGTTTCATGAGTAACTTAGATGAATTTATGAATGAAAATGATGATATTAATGATTTAATTAAAATAGCATTAATCCATGCACAGTTTGAGACAATCCATCCTTTTTTAGATGGTAATGGTAGAATAGGTAGAATACTAATTCCTTTATATTTATACAATAAAGGATTTATAAGTAGTGCTAACT
>ERZ1463033.103-NODE-103-length-13535-cov-9.964021_pt1 | contig 13535 bp, 12 predicted proteins | sample MGYA00564481_ERZ1463033 | MGnify/ENA primary metagenome ERZ1463033 (study PRJEB39244, sample SAMEA3635150) | Helicobacter pylori | study: EMG produced TPA metagenomics assembly of PRJEB11511 data set (Assembly of a 5300-year-old Helicobacter pylori...
TTTATCATGGTATTAAGGAAAAAAGAGGTAGTGGTCATATTAAAATAAGTGGCATGATTGAAAATGAAAAAATTTGTTTTATTATTCATGATAATGGTATAGGCATAGCGGATGAAAAATTAATGAAAATAAATGAAATGTTAAAAGGTAAAACAACCTCAAATGATGTGATTGGATATGGGATCTTCAATGTAAATGAAAAAATAAAATTGACATATGGTGAAGAGTTTGGGTTGGAATATCATAGTATTTATGGAGAAAGTACTACAGTTGTATTGTGGCATCCAATTATAAAGAATTAAGGAATATGTATATGTTTAAATCAATTAGATTATTTATGAAATAATAAAATAAAAAATAATTTCTAAATACTTTTTAAAATCACTTGAAAAAGATAAAAAAAACGATTACAATGTAAATATAAAACATTTAGGGGGAGAGAATTACGTTTTCTGGAATGGGTACATTTGCAAAGGAAAGATACTTAAGCTATAGCTCTGGTATAGGAAAAGATATAGTGGAAGGTAAGATTGGATTTTATGAATTTGAAAAATATGCATTAGAAAATAAAAAATAATGAACTGGGGGTATAAATATGTATTTTTTAGGAATTGACTTAGGCACTTCTTCAGTAAAAATTATAATTATGGATGAGAGTGGTAAAGTAGTAAACACAACGACTAGAGATTTTGAAATTAGTTATCCACATATAGGGTGGGCAGAGCAAAATCCAGATGACTGGTGGGATGGCACAAAAGAAGGTATTAGGGAGATTATTAAGCTAAGTGGTTTAAAATCAGATGAAATAAAAGGAATAGGATTTAGCGGACAAATGCATGGGTTAGTGCTTTTGGATAAAGAGAATAAGGTATTAATGCCTGCAATTTTATGGTGTGATCAAAGAACACAAGAAGAATGTGATTATTTAAATAATGTTATAGGGCAGGATAAACTTTCTAAATATACAGCTAACATGGCATTAACCGGTTTTACTGCACCTAAGGTATTATGGGTTAAAAAACATAAACCAGATATATATAATAAAATATATAAGATGATGTTGCCAAAAGACTACATAAGATTTAAACTTACAGGGTTGTTTGCAACAGATGTGTCTGATGCATCAGGAACTTTAATGTTTGATGTTAAGAATAGAAAATGGTCTAATGAAATGTTGAATATTTTAGAAATAGACGAGGAAGTTTTACCTAAAGTATTTGAATCCTATCAAGTCACCGGAAGAGTATGTATTGAGGCTGCAAATGTTACTGGTCTTTCTACGGAAACACTAGTGGTTGCAGGTGCTGGAGATCAAGCAGCAGGTGCTGTTGGGACAGGTACCGTTGATAGTGGTGTAGTTTCTGTAGCACTAGGTACTTCTGGTGTGGTATTTGCTTGTGACAAAAAGTTTTCAGTAGATAGTAAGAATAGATTGCATTCATTTTGTCATGCAAATGGTAGATATCATCAAATGGGAGTTATGCTTTCAGCAGCATCGTGTTTGCAGTGGTGGAATGATAATATAAATTTAGATACAATGGAGAATTCTTTCGAATCTTTACTTGCAGAGGCTGAAAATTCAGTTGCAGGTTCTAAAGGCTTAATTTATCTACCATATCTTATGGGAGAGAGGACGCCTTATAGTGATCCTGATGCAAAAGGGGCATTCATAGGGTTAAATATAACTCATACCAGAGGTGATATGACACGTTCTATTCTTGAAGGAGTATGTTTTGGTCTTCGGGATTCTTTAGAAATTTTAAAGAGTATGGGTGTAGAAGTAAAAGAAGTAAGAGTAAGCGGTGGTGGTTCAAAAAGTACGCTTTGGAAGCAAATATTAGCGAGTGTATTTAATTTAAAAGTTAGTTCAATAAATTCTAAGGAAGGGCCTGCATATGGAGCAGCAATTTTGGCTGCAGTAGGTTGTGGACTTTATGATAACGTTGATGATGCTTGTAATTCATTAATCAAGATAACAGATACTATAATGCCAATAGAAAAAGATGTTGATAAATATGATAAAACATATAAGGTTTATGCTTCACTTTATAGTTGTTTAAAAGATAAATTTAAAGAATTAAGCAAGTTAAATTCATAAAAAAATTAGGTAGGATGGGTGATTCTTTGAAAAAGTTTAAAGTTATAGATCAAGAAATGATTAAACAGATAAATAAAAAGAATATAATACAGCTTTTATATAAAAAGAGTCAGATTACAAAACAAGAAATATCAAAAGAACTTCATATAAGTATACCTACTGTTATTAGTGATGTAAATGAGCTCATAAAAGAAGGATACTTAGATGAGGCAGGAGTAGCTGAATCAACAGGGGGTAGAAAACCAATTATTGTAAGGTTTCTACCAGATGCTAGATATTCATTTGGAGTTTGTATAACCCCTAGTAAAATAAGAATTGTATTAATTAACTTTAAGCTTGAGATAATTAAAGAAGAGGAATTCAAATTATCAAAAAAACTTGAGAGTATAGATATAATAATGAATAAGATTAAACAATGTATAGATGAATTAGTTGATAGGTTTAAAATACCAAAAGATAAGATTATTGGTGTAGGATTTTCACTTCCAGGTACTGTGAATGAAGAGAAACTTCTTTTGGTAAATGCACCAAATCTAAAATTATATAATATAGATTTTAGAAAGTATGAAAAACTATATAATTATAAACTTTTTATAGAAAATGAAGCCAATGCAGCAGCTTATGCTGAAACATTTTTGAATCCTGATAAAGTTAGAAAAAACTTAGTTTTTGTATCTATAACAGAGGGAATAGGTGCAGGAATAATGATAAATGATAACCTTTACAAGGGAAATAATAAGCATGCTGGTGAGTTTGGGCATATGACTATAGTGAAAGATGGAGAGTTATGTAATTGTGGTAAAAAGGGATGTTGGGAACTATACGCCTCTGAAAAAGCATTAATAAGCAAGTATAACGAGGAATTTAATGTAGAGGATAAAAATTTAAAAGAATTTTTTAGACTCACAAAAACGGATGGAAAAGCAAAAGAAATTCTCTATAATTATATCGATTATCTTGCAGAAGGAATTAAAAATATCATTTTAATAACGGACCCTGAAGAAATTATAATAGGAGGAAAAATTGCCTATTATGAAGAGTATTTTAAAGAAAACTTGATAATGAAGATTTTTGAAGAAAATAGTCTTTACATTAAAGGAGAATGCACGTTATCATTTTCAAAATTAAAAGAAAATGCATCAATTCTGGGTGTAGCTTTAATGACCATGCAAGAGATATTTTTTATAAGTAAAAAAATAATATGATGTCTCTAAATTAAGGTGATGTTGTGTTTTAGACATTATGATAACGATTACTAATTATAAAACTATTAAAAATAATATTTATTAGCAACTATGGCAAGAAAATATTTGTGATTTTGGGAGGAAATAAAAAATATTTAGCCATAATTGAGTTAAATATAGATTTATGTGTTTGTAAATATATTTTATTAACTTTTAAGGGGGTATTAAAATGAAAATCAAAAAAATACTATCAATGTTAATGGTAGGAGCAATGGTATTTGGGTTAACAGCATGTGGTTCATCAAAGGATGCATCGGCATCAAAAGCTACAACTGAGGTAAAATCTAATGGTAAAATGGTAGGTATATCAATGCCTGAAAAAACATTACAGAGGTGGATAAATGATGGAAATAATATGGTTACATCATTAAATAAATTAGGATATAAAACTGACTTACAATATGCTAATAATGATGTGAATAACCAGATAGCTCAGATCGAAAATATGATTACCAAAGGTGCAAATGTGCTAGTAATTGCTCCAGTTGATGGTACCGCTTTAACGGATGTATTAAAGCAAGCGCATGATGCAAAAATTTCAGTAATATCATATGATAGATTAATTACAAAGACTTCTTTTGTAGACTACTATGCAACTTTTGATAACTTTAAAGTTGGAGTTCTTCAAGGTACGTACATTGTAGATTCTTTAAAACTAAAGACCGCAAAAGGTCCATTTAACGTTGAATTATTTGCTGGTTCACCAGATGATAATAATGCAAAATTCTTCTTTGATGGGGCAATGTCAGTTTTACAACCATACATTACTTCAGGAAAATTAGTTATTAAGAGTAAACAAACAGGTTATTCACAAATTGGTACTTTAAAATGGGATGGTGCTACTGCACAAGCAAGAATGGATAATATATTAAGTAAAAATTATACTTCAGCTAAGGTTGATGCGGTATTATGTCCAAACGATGCTATAGCTATTGGTGTTATATCTTCGCTAAAGGGTGTTGGTTATGGAACAGCAAGTCAAAAAATGCCAATAATTACAGGACAAGATTGTGAAGCTGCATCTGTTAAATCTATAATTGCAGGAGAACAAACATCTTCAATATTTAAGGATACAAGAATATTAGCAGCTAAAGCCGCTGAAATGTCAAATGATGTATTAAATGGGAAGAAAGCAGTAGTTAATGATACAAAAACTTATAACACAGGATCTAAAATTGTTCCATCATTCTTATGTGATCCAATTGTTGTAGATAAAACAAATTATAAAAAATTATTAATCGATAGTGGATATTATAAAGCAAGCGAAGTTAAATAGTAAATAAACTTAAATAATGGAATAGAAATTTAAAGGCTAAATTTAGTGATAACGTTTCTGTTATCACTAAATTATTTACTAAATGTAAGGAGTTGAATATTATATGCCAGATATTATTCTTGAAATGAAAAACATTACTAAGACATTTCCGGGTGTTAAAGCACTTGATGATGTAAATCTAAAGGTTAAGAAAGGCGAGATTCATGCCTTATGTGGTGAGAATGGTGCAGGAAAATCAACTCTAATGAAAGTTTTAAGTGGAGTATATCCTCATGGAACTTATACTGGAGACATATTATTTGAAGAAAAGTTATGTGAATTTAAGGATATAAAGCAAAGTGAGAATTTAGGAATAGTAATAATTCATCAGGAATTAGCATTAATTTCAACTTTGTCTATTGCAGAAAACATATTTTTAGGTAATGAAAGAGCAAGTAATGGTGTTGTTGATTGGAATGAAACTACAAGATTTACCATAGAACTACTTAAAAAAGTTGGATTAAATGAATTACCCAATACTCTTGTTAAGAATATTAGCGTTGGAAAACAGCAATTGGTCGAAATTGCGAAAGCTTTATCAAAAGAGGTTAAATTATTAATTTTAGATGAACCAACAGCCGCATTAAATGAAGAGGATAGCAATAACTTACTTGATCTAATTGTAGGACTTAAAAGTAATGGAATTACATCTATACTTATTTCTCATAAATTGAATGAAATTGAAAAGGTTGCAGATTCAATTACTATATTGCGTGATGGTGCAACAATTGAAACATTAGATACCAAAACAGATAAAATAACAGAAAATAGAATAATTAAAGGTATGGTAGGAAGGGAACTTGTAAATCGTTATCCAACAAGAGAACCTAAAATTGGAGAAGTCGTATTCGAAGTAAAAAATTGGAATGCATATCACCATGCTACAACAGAGCGCAAAGTATGTGATAATGTAAATATTAATATTCGTAAAGGTGAAGTTGTAGGTATCGCTGGTCTTATGGGGGCAGGAAGAACTGAACTTGCTATGAGTGTATTTGGCAAGTCTTATGGTAGAAAAATAAGTGGGCAAATATTTAAAGATGGTAAAGAGGTTAACATAAGCACTATTAGTAAAGCTATTGAAAATGGAATAGCTTATGTAACTGAAGATAGAAAGGAATATGGATTAGTTTTAATAGATCATATAAAGGATAATATGACCTTAGCTAATTTGAAGAGGATATCTAAGCATGGAGTAATAAATGAAAATGAAGAAATTGTACATGTTAAAGAGTTATGTAAAAGTCTAAATGTAAAATGTTCCGGAATACTGCAAAAGACTGGTAATTTAAGTGGTGGAAATCAGCAGAAAGTAATACTTAGTAAATGGATTTTTACAGAGCCAGATATATTAATGCTAGATGAACCAACTCGAGGTATTGACGTAGGTGCAAAATATGAAATATATACCATAATTAACCGTTTGGTAAACGAAGGAAAAAGCATATTATTTATATCATCAGAGCTTCCTGAACTTTTGGGGATGTGCGATAGGATTTATGTTATGAATCAATCAAAGATAATAGGAGAGCTCAGTGCAAAAGAAGCTTCACAAGAAAAAATAATGAAAATGATTCTTACACAAGGGCGGGGGGTATAAAAATGAAAAGTATAAAAAAATTACTTGGAGGCAATCTTAATCAGTATAGTATGGTGATCGCATTAGTTGGAATTATGATATTCTTTCAAATCGGATCTGGTGGAATTTTATTTAAACCACTAAATATAACAAACCTAATATTGCAAAATAGTTATATATTAATATTAGCACTCGGAATGCTTCTTGTTATAGTTGCTTTTCAAATTGATTTATCAGTAGGGGCCATGGCAGCAGCAGTTGGAGCACTCGCAGGAATAATGATAATTAATCATAATATGTCTGTTCCACTTGGAATTACAATTTTATTATTAGTAGGTGCAATTTTTGGAGCTTGGCAAGGATTTTGGATTGCTTATGTGAGAATACCGGCTTTTATAACTACACTTGCAGGAATGATGGTATTTAGAGGTTTAACATATGTTGCATTAGGTGGTACATCAATCGCACCATTTCCTAAATCATTTCAATTAATGAGTACAGGTTTTATTCCTGATTTTTTTCATGGTAATAGAATTCATATCACAACAATTGCTATTGGGGTGATTATCACGATTTTATACGTAGTATCTGAGATAAGAAAAAGAGCAACACAGAAGAAATTTAAATTTGAGGTTTCAAGTCCAATGGCTTTAACTCTAAAAATGGCGGCAATTATAATCATTTTAAATGCATTTTGTTATATAATGGCTAGTTACAAAGGATTACCTAATGTTTTAGTATTATTAGCTATTTTAGTAGTCTTTTATACATTTATAATGACAAAAACTACTTTTGGAAGACACATTTATGCTCTTGGAGGAAATGAAAAAGCTGCAAGACTTTCGGGAGTAAAAACAAAATGGGTTGTATTTTTAGTTTTTGTTAATATGGGTATATTAAGTGCTCTTGCGGGATTAGTTTTTGCTGCAAGACTAAATTCTGCAACACCAAATGCAGGTGTTGGATTTGAACTAGATGCAATTGCTGCTTGCTTTATTGGTGGAGCATCAACAGCCGGTGGTATAGGTACAATTATGGGAGCTATGATTGGTGGTCTCTTTATGGGAGTTATGAATAATGGTATGTCTCTTATGGGTGTAGGAATTGATTGGCAACAGACTATTAAAGGCTTGGTATTATTATTTGCTGTAGCATTTGATGTATATTCAAAATCAAAGACAGCATAAAAAGGGGAGCTTAGTATGTCATCGATAAACATTATGCTAGGATTAGTTATAGTAGCAATTGGAATATATGCAATTGTATTTAATAAATATCCTGGTAAAGAAATGTCATATGAAAATGCAATTAAGAGATGTAATACAGCAAGTGAAAGAAAAGTTACTTTGTTTGATGGAACATTCTGCATTATATATGGTGTAGCATATATAACATTGGGAATGATATTTCTAGCAATGCTATTGTTAGCCTATTATCCAGTAAGAATATTATTTTTAAAACTTAAGCTAATATGAAGTGGTAATAACGTTTTTAAAAGGTAAGTCACATATTTTTATAAGTGGGATCCACATGTTATAATATACAATAGATATAAATTATTTTGGAGGGAACAAGCATGAAGATATATTAAGTTTCCTCCAAATATATAAGAAGGGAAGAGTGGGTTATGAGTATAAAAAGAAATTTTGGAATAATAGATGGAAAGGAAGTATATCTTTTCACTATAAAAAACTCCAAGGGTATGGTTGCGCAGGTTAGTAATTACGGAGGAACATTAGTATCCTTAAAGGTTAAGGGAAGTAATGGCAAGTTTGACGATGTAGTTTTAGGCTACGATACATTAGAAGATTATAGAAAGTACAACTATTTCTTTGGAGCAACGATTGGGAGAGTTGCTAATAGAATAGGAACTGCAAGTTTTGAAATCAATGGAACTAAGTATAATGTAGCTAAAAATGAAGGCGAAAATCATATACATGGTGGAATAGTTGGTTTTGATAAAAAAGTATGGGAAGAAAAACTTGGATCAAAAGATACAGGTGATAGTATAGAATTATCTTACCTTAGCGTTGACGGTGAGGAAGGATATCCAGGAAATCTTAATGTATCTGTTAAGTTTACGGTTTCTGAGGATAATGAATTAAAAATAGAGTATAATGCTATTTCTGATAAAGATACGATAGTAAATCTTACTAATCATTCTTATTTTAATCTATCAGGTCAAGGCTCAGGAGATATTTTAAAACATAAGGTTATGATTAATGCTGATAAATTTACAAAGAACAATAAAAATGCTATACCTACGGGCGAAATAGCTGATGTAAAGGATACTCCAATGGATTTTAGAGAGTTAACATATGTGGGGGAGAATATATCAAGCAGTTATGAACAAATTGTGTTTGGTAATGGTTATGATCATAACTATATAATTAATACTACTGGTAAAAAACTTGAAAAGGCAGCCGAAGTTTATGATGAAAAAAGTGGGCGTGTTATGGAAGTGTATACAACTAAACCAGGAATACAGTTTTATACAGCAAACTTTCTTACGGGACTAGAGCTAGGAAAAGGTGGCGCAATATATAATAAAAGAGATGCTTTATGCCTTGAAACGCAATATTTTCCTAATGCTATTAATACTAAGAATTTTGATTCACCAATACTTAAAGCAAAACAAAATTATGATCATAAAACAATATACAAATTTTCAGTAAGGTAAGAATATTTTTTATTGAAAGTGAATTTCACCCTATATGAAAGGGTGAAATTCACTTTTTACTTTTTTGTATAAATTTCAATGTAATGTAGCATTTCTAAAATTTGTATGATATGCTTTACATGTAAAATTCAAGATAAATTAAATAAATATCTATTATAAAAGAAAGCTTTAACATGATATATACGGAATATAGAAAGGAAGTGAGTATTTAGTGTGTTTGTATACTTATAATACAATGCTCACTAAATCTAAAAAATGGATAATGAATTTCCAAATGCTGAGAAGATATTGGGCTGTTTATTAGAAAATTTGGAGGAAGGAATTCATGTAATAGACTGTGAAGGCAGAACTATATATTACAATAGTGGTATGGGAAAAGTAGAAGGTGTAGAACCTATAGAAGTAATAGGTAAAAAGGTTAATGAGTATCTAGAGGATGTAAAAGAGGATGAGTCTACACTTATGAACGTATTAAAGTCTGGTGAAAAAATAGTAGATTTAATACAACATTATGGTAATGGATACAAGAAAAAAGTAACTACTATAAATACTACTATTCCAGTAACTTTAGAAAATAAGGTTATAGCAGTGATTGAAATAGCTAAAGATATGACTCAGTTAAAAGAGTTAACGGAAAACATTTGTAAATTACAAAATTTAGATAAAAAGATGAATAGACATTATACTTTTAGTGATATTTATAGTGATAATTCTGTTATGAAAAGTATTATAGAAAAGGCTAAAAAGGCTAGTATGTCAAGTTCATCCGTACTATTATATGCTGAAACTGGTTCAGGAAAAGAAGTTTTTTCTCAAAGTATTCATTATTGTGGTTTAAGAAAAGATAAGCCGTTTATTCCTATAAATTGTGCAGCTATTCCGGCTCTATTGTTAGAAGGAATGCTTTTTGGTACGGAAAAGGGAAGTTTTACAGGAGCTGAGAATAAAAAAGGGTTGTTTGAAGAAGCAAATCATGGAACTATTTTGTTAGATGAAGTTAATTCACTGGAACCGTATCTTCAATCTAAACTTCTAAGAGTACTTCAAGACGGTTATATAAGGCCTATTGGGAGCACTAAAAGTATATACATTGATGTAAGAATAATAGCCACGTTAAATGAGGAACCACAAAAACTTATAGAAAGTGGTAAATTAAGAAAGGATTTTTATTATAGGTTAAGTGTGCTGAGAATAGATATTCCTCCTTTAAGAGAAAGAAAAGATGATATTGTTTTATTTGTAGAAAAATTAATTGAAAAATATAATAAAATCTTAGGTAAAAATATAAAAGGTATAGATGATAATATGCTGAGGAAACTTAAAGAATATAGTTGGCCAGGAAATATTCGTGAATTAACAAATGTTATTGAAGCTGCAATGAATATGGCAGACAATAATTCGATTTTAACAGAAAATTATTTTGATTCTAGAATTATATATGAAAATAACCAAAATCCTTGTGATGTTTTATCAAATTTAGATGGAAAATTTAATTTAGAATGTTATATGAGTAATATTGAAAAGGAAATAATAGAAAAAATATTAAAAAGGAATAATTATAATGTTAGTAAAACAGCTAGAGAACTTAGTATTTCAAGACAAAATCTTCAATATAAAATAAAGATACATAAAATAATATAAGTTTATTAAAATAAGCAAGATTATTTGCTATACATGCAAAACATTTTGCAGGTATAGTTAACTTTAGAAGACACTAAATCTACTGGGAATTATTAGTTGAAACTTTTTATTATAATAAAACATGCAGAATATTTTGCAAATTTAAAACACATGTATTTAGGCAATGGCTTAAATACATGTGTTTTTAATTTGGCATGGTAATTGCTATTAGTAAAGTAAGCAGATTAATAAAGTACTTTAATAATAATTTCGATTTTAGGAGGCAAAAATTATGATTAAAAAAGGCACATGGGTTGAAGTAGAAGAAATCGTTTTAACACCAAAAGATAGAGCTATAAATATTCCAGATGAGACAAAGAAAACTCCTCTTAAATGCTGGATACGGGGAAAGTGCCTTAGTGATTGTGAATTTGGAAGTGAGGTACAAGTTGAAACTAATGTAGGTAGAATCGCTAGAGGAATAGTAGTTCAAATAGAACCAGGATATTACCACACATATGGTAAGTATGTTGAAGAAATAAGTAATATAGGAAAACAAGCTAGAGAGATGATATCTCAGTAAAATAATGAATTTAAATCTATTTTAATAGGAGGTTATACATTGTGAATAAATATGAAAAGCTTATGTCTAGAAAGAATGATATAATTCTAAAATCTATAGGGATAGATTATAGTAAATATGAAACTGGCAAGATTTCATTTGATTATGAGGCTTTAATGAGTGATGTTGAATATTCATTTGAAGAAGTTAAAAGAATTCAAAACGAGGTTGGAGTAGGAAATACTCCACTTCTAGAATTAAGAAATATAACAAAACTTGCAAGAAAGGTATCAACGACTGGACATGCGGCTAGAATATTTGTAAAAGATGAAAGTGCTAACCCATCAGGAAGTTTTAAAGATAGAAGAGCGTGTGTATCTGTGTTTGATGCAATGAAGAGAGGATATACGGGCGTAGGAGCAGCTACTTCAGGTAATTATGGGGCTGCAGTTGCATCACAAGCAAATATAAGAGGTCTTAAATGTATAATAGCAAACGAATGTTATGATTCAAGAAAAGTAGGGCAACCGGAGATATTAGAAAAAGGAAGAAAATGTGAAGGATTTGGAGCAGAAGTTGTTAGACTTTCTGTAGGTCCTGAATTATTTTATACTTATCTAAAAATACTTGAAGATACAGGTTATTATAATGCTTCATTATATTCATCTTATGGAGTAGCCGGAATTGAAACTTTAGGATATGAAATAGCTGAGCAGTGCAGAGAAAAATTAGGGAAAGAACCGGATGCTGTTATTATAACTCATGCAGGTGGTGGCAATGTAACTGGGACTGCAAGAGGACTTATAAGAGCTGGTGCCTTTAAAACAAAGATAATAGGCGCTTCAGTTGATCTTTCAGGACTACACATGGCATCTGATATAGATTTCAATAAGAAATCGTTTACTACGGGGCATACAGGATTTGGGATTCCATTTATGACGAATCCTGATAGGTCAGATGTACCTAGAAGTGCGGCTAGACCTTTAAGATATTTAGATAGATATGTAACAACTACTCAAGGTGATGTATTTTGGATGACTGAAATATTAGCACAGCTTGAAGGACTCGAGCGAGGACCAGCAGGAAATGTATCCTTAGTAGCGGCATTTGCAATTGCTCAGGAATATGATGATGATGCTATCATAGTTGTTCAAGAGACTGAATATACGGGAGCTGGGAAACATTTATTACCTCAACTTAATTTTGCTAAAGAAAATGGAATTAAAGTTTATGTTGGTGATCCAAAGGAGCAAATACCAGGTGAGAATATAGTGATTCCGTCTCATCCATCAAAGGTAAAAGTCACCGATATCGATATGGAAGGGTTAAAAAATTCATATATGAAAAATGTAATTAAGAAATTAGGTGAGAATAAAGCGCAGCAGGTTGATATTGAATATTTATCATTGGAAACAAAGTTGCCCAAAGAAAAAATTGTAGAAATATTAAAACAACATAATATAGAAATATGTTAGGAAGGGGTATTTAATTTATGAAAAGAGAAGATGATTTCGAAATAAGAAGAGAACATTTGAAAAATTTAACAAATGATCAATTGTATGACAGATTTTGGAGTCTTACAAATCAAGTAGTAAAACCTATGGTTGATTTAGCATATACCCATACGTCGCCATCTATTGAACGTTCTGTAGTACTTAGAATGGGTTTTTCTAGTTTGCAAGCTCAGCCCATAGTATCTTATGGAATTAAATGGAATTTACTCGGTAAGGGTATAGGTAACGTGATTTTAACCTATGCAAAGCTTAAAAATATAGATTATATTAAAGCAGGAGTGGAACTTTCTAAAGGAATAGGCTGGGATGTCGTATCTGAAAAAATGAAAGGAAGTGACAACTAATGCAGGAAAAGCTAGAGGAAAATACAAAACTTAATGTGGAAGAAATATTAAAGGATCTAGATAAGTATGAGCCTAAATGGAGAGGCTGGCATTGGAGAGAAAAAAATGAAACTGGAAAAGTTGGTGAATTCACATATCATGAAATATCAGCACCTTTAAAGAAGAGTCAACCTCTTCCAGCAGCAAGGAGTTTTGGAAATATAGACCCACAACCAAGAGCAACTATTACCACAGAAATTGCTTCAGGTAGATTTGAAGATGATATAAGAAGAATGAGAATGGCTGCATGGCACGGTGCGGATCATTTAATGGTTATTAGGACAATGGGACAAAGTCATTTTGATGGGTTACTCGAAGGAAGTCCTGAAGGATTTGGTGGGGTACCAATAACTAGAAAAGAAATTAGAGCAACAAGAAAAGCTATAGATTTAATAGAAGAAGAAGTGGGTAGAAAGATTAATTTTCATTCCTATGTGTCTGGCGTTGCAGGTCCAGATGTAGCGGTTATGTTTGCAGAAGAAGGCGTTAATGGAGCTCATCAAGATCCACAATACAATGTACTTTATAGAAATATTAATA
>ERZ1463033.104-NODE-104-length-13367-cov-9.132362_pt1 | contig 13367 bp, 13 predicted proteins | sample MGYA00564481_ERZ1463033 | MGnify/ENA primary metagenome ERZ1463033 (study PRJEB39244, sample SAMEA3635150) | Helicobacter pylori | study: EMG produced TPA metagenomics assembly of PRJEB11511 data set (Assembly of a 5300-year-old Helicobacter pylori...
GGAGTTCAGACGTGTGCTCTTCCGATCTTTAAAACTCCTATTTTGGGGAGTAGTATACCCCTTTGTTTAATAATAAATGATGAAGACTATAATTTGCTTAGGCCCACTTCTAAAGTATATGAGTTTAATGGTATAAAAATAAATAACACAGACAATATAAAATTACTAAAAAAGGAGCTAATTACAATTAAACCCATTAAAGAGTCTTTACATGTAAATGTCAGTAAAGATAAGTCTTTCTACAGTGTTTTTGGGATAGTTTATTTCCTTGGAGCTTTTCTCTCACTTGTTTTCATAATTGCTACAGGAAGCATTATTTATTTTAAACTTATATCGGAAGCTTACTTAGATAAGGATAAATATGTTTTATTAAAGAGGCTTGGAATGACGAATAAGGAGATTTTTAGAGCGACTACAAGGCAAATAGGAATATCATATCTACTGCCATTAGTTGTAGGTATAATTCATAGCTGCGTAGCAATGTCTGTTTTAAGCAAACTGATAGATTATAACATACTAATGCCAGCTATAAGCAGTATAATTACTTTTATTGTAGTATATGTAGGTTATTTTATTGCTACTACGAGGAAGTATATGAAGATAGTTATGTGAATAAAAATTAGTGTACAGTTTCTTTTTTGAGTCTCCACATTGCAAGAACAGAGTTTTCACAGCCATCTTTTCATCATATTATTTGAAAATATCAAATAACTCTAAAGTAAGGTTTTAGATATAATGAATTCTAAAATTAACGTTTAGATAAAAAGATAATAAAATTAGAAATGAGGAACAATATATGTATTATGCAAAAATTGATGAATTTGTTAAAGCTTTGAATAAGGGCAATATTGAAGAGCTAAAACCACAACTTAGAAAATATGTAGGTCAATTGATGTTATTAATAAAAGATCAAGATAATAATCTATCTTTAGATGATATAGATAGTATGATAGACATTTTAATTATGAGAGAAGAATTTCAAGAAGATAATGAATTGAAATTAATGCTTAATAAAGATTATATTAAAGAATTGCAAAGGAGAGTATATTCATGGAATACTTTGAGTTCAAAATTAACAGAAGGCTATTATATAGATTAATTGTATAAAAATTTAGAATAAATGTTTAATGACATTTCAGAAGGAAAGTCTCCCACTTCTATAGGTGGGAGGATAACAATTGAGAATTGTTATCTACTCCAGAGAACTACAAAGGTGTATGTCTCATTCTGAAGTCGTCAATGCATCTTTTTCGAAGCGGTTGCAGCCACGCAGGATATGATTTAACGATATCACTTATAATTACTGAATGCGGCTATCAGTCTTAAATCATGGTTATTGCAATATCGAAAGCGAAATATCCGTGGGCACTACTCTAACTATAATTTCAAAATCCCATGAAGTAATATTGTAATCGTCTCATTCATTGCATCTTTCATTGTCATGTTGTTTTTGCTTAAGAATTTGCAATCTAGAAATGTGTTACTAACACTTTCTAAGATGGAACTGATAAGATTTAGATTAATATCATCCCTTAAAACTTCTGATTCCATAGACTCTTTTAGTGTTGTTTCTATGAGTTTCAATTTGAAATCCTTTAGATCTTGGAGTTTACCTTTCATACTAATACATCGCCTTTCAAATTGGAAACTATAAAAACTAAATGAGTTTCATAATTGAAAGTATATTTCTTATTTACAATATTGTCAATATAAGTTAATTATGGATAATCTTAAATTTTAATTAAGTGCTTTTTCTAATTACTAGTTCTGGTCGAACTAGTATATTTGATGCTACATTTTTTTTCTCTATAAGATCACTTAATAATTTAACACTTAAAAAACTTGTCGTTTCAACTTTATTATCAACAGAAGTTAATTCTGGGTAGCAACACTCGGCGAGTATTGAATTATTAAAACCTATTATAGCAACATCGTTAGGTACGTTAATATCTAAGTCGCGAAGCTCCTTTATAGCACCAATTGCAGTAACATCCTCACCAAAAATTATTGCAGTAAACTTTTTACCTAATTTAATAAGTTCTTTTACAGCATTCCTACCACCATCTAATCCACACTGTGTATTTATAATGGAATTGTCGTCTAGTTTTAAATCATTCTTATTCATTCCAACTAGAAATCCTTCTTTCTTTTGTTTTGCACTGTAGGTATCCATATCTTTTACGTATACTATATCTGAATGGCCTTTCTCAAAGAGGTGATCAACACACATAGAAATACCATAAGAGTCATCTACTAATACTGAGTAGGTATTTTCCATATCTAAAAATCCATTTTGAAGTACGGTTGGAATATGATTAAGATAGGCGGAAATTGATGATTGTATATCTTTATTATTAAATACTGACCCCATTAAAATAATTCCATCGATATTTCGCTCAGATAACATTTTAATATAATTTATACTTTCCTCGGTCCTTGTACCGGTATTGCAAAGCATAACAGAATAACCTAACTTGTTAAATTCTCTCTCCATTATGTAGGCAGACTTAGCGTGATGCATGTCAGTAATATTAGTAGTAACGATGCCTATAGATTTCATAGATTTAGTTACTAACCCCCTGGCTATAGCATTGGGTATATAATTATATTTTTTTAAAACTTTTTCAACCTTATCTTTAGTTTTGGTACTAATATTTTCTTTGTGGTTAAGAACTCTAGACACGGTGGTTATAGAGACACCAGCCTCTTTTGCAATATCATATATATTCAAATTCATTCCTCCGTATAAATCTTAAACTTTAATTTAAAAATTGAAAGCGCATACAACATAAAAACGGTACATACGCAATTATTTTTTGTGAAATTTAGATTTTAAAATTTATTTATTAATTAGTTAACTTAATTATATTTATTAATTAGGATAAAGTCAAATTTATAATGGAAAGGGTAGAAATGCTGATATTACTAATATGTAAAAATAAATAGAGTTCAAAAAGTCATAGATAATGTAAGTAATAAATCCATATATTATCAAAAAAATATATGTAGAAGATAACATTGTAAAAATAACTATTGAATTTTGTTAGAAGTTATATTATACTAAACTTAGTTCTTATGAAAGCGCTTCCAATTTAAACTAAGCGATGAAAATCGCAATTGTAAAACAATGTACATTTATAAAAATAAAATTTATAAGGGGTGTTAATCTATGATATTTGGTGATATTAAAAATATTAATGATATGGAAAAGGTTCTTCCAAAAGCAATACTTAAGGTTATTAACTATTTGAAAGAGAGTGATTTTCTAAGTATGAAATCAGGAGTTTATAAAATTGAGGGCGAAGACATATTTGCTCAGGTAGTAGACATTACAACAAGAGAAAAAGCGAAAGTAAATCCAGAAGTTCATAAGAAATATATTGATGTACAATTTTCTGTAGAAGGAAAAGAAAAAATAGGTTTTGCTCGAGATACTGGTAATAATGAAGTATTAGAGGATCTCTTAAATGAAAAGGATATTAAATTCTATAAAAGTATTGATGATGAAATCGATTTAATAATGAATAAGGGCAGCTTTGTCGTGCTTTTCCCAAATGATGTTCATAGACCTGGTTGTTTAATGGGAGGTCCTTGTTTAATAAGAAAAGTAATTGTAAAGATAAATACAGAGATACTTTGAAGTAGCATATAAGTGAATGACAATTGTAAACGAATACTTAAAATAATCATAGGGGTGTGTAGATATGAGTGAAAATATAAGTTCAAAAGTAAAGATCCCAAGTAAACGCTGGATGCACATAATTCCACCAATACTTTTTGTATATATAGTAGCTTTTATGGATCGTACGAATATTGGGTTTGCAATGGCTGGAGGAATGAGTAAGGAACTTGGAATGACATCTAGCGTTGCAGGAATAGCAGCTGGTATATTCTTTGTAGGCTATTTATTTCTTCAAGTTCCTGGAGGGCAAATAGCAGAACATGGAAGTGCTAAAAAGTTTATAGCAGGAACCATTGTGGTATGGGGTGTTCTTGCTATAATGTCTGGATTTGCGACAAATATCACTCAATTATTAATTCTTAGATTTTTGCTAGGAGTTGCTGAAGGTGGCGTTATGCCAGCAGTACTTACAATAGTTCGCCATTGGTTTCCAAGTGAGGAACGTGGCCGTGCTACTGCCTTTGTTATAATGAATAATCCAATTGCATCTATTATAACAGGTCCACTTTCAGGATATATTTTAGTTAAATATAATTGGCATTATGTATTTATAATAGAGGGTATAATATCACTTTTATTAATCTTAGTTTGGTTACCATTAATAAGTGATAGGCCTGAAACTGCTAAATGGATTAGTAAAGAGGAAAAAGATTATCTTGTTGAGAGACTTCGCGAAGAACAGGAATGTTTCGATAAAAAACAGGTGAAGAAGGCAACTTTAAAGGAAATTCTTTTTAATGGGACTTTATGGAAATTAGTGCTGATATTCTTCTTTTATCAAACTGGTGTTTATGGATACACCTTATGGCTTCCAACAATACTTAAAAACTTAACTAAGACAGGAATGGATCAGGTTGGATTTTTATCTATATTTCCGTATATTGCAACTATAATTGGTTTGTTTGTTTTTGGATCTTTATCAGACAAAACAAGGAAGAAAAAAAGGTATGTTATAATGCCGATTATAGGTTTTGCAATATGTTTATATTTATCAGTAACATTTCAGCACTCTATATGGTTATCTTTTGGAATGCTTGTTGGTTGTGGATTTTTCCTCCAGGCTGCATCGGCCGTGTTTATGACAATTCCACCAGATGTTTTCAGTGGAGAGGTAGCAGGTGGTGCTACTGGGATCATAAATGCATTAGGTAATCTTGGCGGTTTCCTAGGACCATTTTTAGTTGGATTCTTAATGCAAACATTTAGTTATAATATTAGTATATATAGTTTAGTGTTATCTTTAGTGATCGCGGTTATAATTACAATTACATTGCCAAAGGAAAAAGATGATTGTGCCCACCCGATAGCGGCAATAAATGTTGAAAATAGTGAAAATGTATAAATGAATATAAAAAAACCATAAACTAAGGTATAATGAAACTAGGGTTGGTGGGGATGAAAGCCCTTTCATTCAGAAAAGTAGTTTTTAGGGTAAATCAGATTTAGCGAGGTCTTAATATGATATTTGGTAATATTAATAACATTTGCGATATAGAAAATGTCTGTTCTAAATCAATAATAAAGGCAATTAACTATTTAAAAGACAATGATTTTGTTAATATGAAAACTGGTGTATATAATATCATGGGAGATGACATAATTGCTCAAGTAGTAGACAGAGAAACAAAATTTAAAAAAGAAGCAAAAGCTGAAGTTCACAGAAAATATGTGGAAATACAATTTTCTGTCTTAGGAAATGAAATAATAGGTTATGCAAGGGATACTTGTAATAACATTATTTGCGAAGAGTTATTAAAAGAAAAAGATTCTATTTTTTATAATGAAGTAGAAAATGAATTTGATTTAATAATGGTGAAAGGAAGCTTCGCTATATTTTTTCCGCAAGATGTTCACCGGCCTTGGTGTATATGTAATCAGCAATCCATAGTACGCAAAGTTAATATAAAAATAAAGAAGTCAGTTATTTAATATTAGATTATTTTGAAAATATAGATTACACGAAAAGGAGAGATATTATAATGAGAGTTTCTTTTGAGAAAATGAAAAATGAATTTAAGAGAGTATTAATAAAAAAAGGTTTTAGTGAGGAAAGAGCAGAGGTCTCAGCTTTATTATTTACGCAGACTAGCTGTGACGGAGTTTATTCACATGGATATGTTAGATTTCCAAGAGTAATAGAATATATCGATAAAGGGTATATAGATGTAGATGCTGTTCCAAGTAAAATTGAAGGAATGGGAGCATTTGAAAAATGGGATGGTAACATAGGAATGGGAAATTTAAATGCAAAATTTTGTATGGACAGGGCTATTGGGCTCGCTAAAACAAATGCAATAGGATGCGTGGCATTAAAGAATACTAATCATTGGATGCGAGGCGGTAGTTATGGATGGCAGGCAGCTGATGCAGGATGTATTGGTATTTGCTGGACCAATACTCTTCCTAACATGCCAACTTGGGGTGCAAAGGAAAGTAGAATAGGGAATAACCCTCTTATATTAGCAGTGCCTAAAGTTGATGGACATGTGGTAGTAGACATGGCTATGGCACAGTTTTCTTATGGTAAAATTGAGGTAACTAAAATGAATAATGAACAATTACCAGTACCTGGGGGTTATGATTCGTTGGGCAATATTACAAGAGATCCAGGGGAAATTGAAAAGACAGGACGAGTTTTACCAATAGGATATTGGAAAGGGTCTGGTTTGTCTATATTATTAGATTTAATAGCTACAATTTTATCTGGTGGTAACTCATCATATAAGGTAGGTAAAATTGATGGAATAGCAGAATATAAATTATCACAAATATTTATAGCTATTGACCCAAGTAAGGCAAATGACAGTGAGTTTATAAAAACGGCAGTTAATGAAGTGATAAAGGATATTAAAGCCTCAGAAAGAGCGGATGAAAATAGGGAGATCTTTTACCCTGGTGAGAGAACATTAAATACAAGAAACAAAAATTTAGAAGAAGGCATACCAGTAGATGAAAAGATTTGGAGAGCTATAGAAAATATGTAAGTATATTAAAAAAGCAAGATAATATTAAGAAAATCATCTAAATATAGATGATTTTTTTTGTACGGTTTATTATAAACTAAGACATTGTAGAATAGCTTATGCTAACCTTAATATTTTAAGAAGGCGGATTGGATAGCTTTTTCCGCCAAGGAAAAGTTCTTACACTATGGGAGAGGTGAATTTTGGGTAAATATTTCATACATATTGAAAAATTCAATGGAAAAGATGAATTAGAACAAGCAATGGAATATCTTTATTTAATAATCAACAAGCCAAATATAAAGATAATACTACCTATTTTAAGAACAGTAATATAATAAATATTTATTATAAATAAGTTAGAAATTTCGCATATAGGGTAGACAAATGGAGTTAACTAATAAATTAACATTTATTTATATTTTAACATGATTTTCTTTCAGATAATTGATAACAAAGGAATGAAATAAACTTACGGCAGACGTACAGGATCTATTTTTAATATTAGCTATATAAATAAATCGTTTGCTTATATGATTTTTAATTTTTATTACTTTGAGGTCCATGGTTTTTAAAGATGGCATTTTTGGAACGATTGCTATCCCAAGATTTGCCTCTACAAGACCGGCTACAGCAGTATCAGTTTCTGTCTCGAAAGCAACTATAGGTGTAATACTTACTTCTTTTAAAACATTATCAATAACAGCACGTAACCCACTACTTTTACTAAAGAGTATATATGGATAGAGTTTTGTTTCTTCTAAAGTAATACTATGTAGCTTGGCGAGAGGATGATTCTTTGAAACAATAACCACTAATTCTTCTTGAGCTATTGGAGTAAAGTCAATATCTGTATCATTTTCTATATAAGATGAAAGAACTAAGTCATATTTTTCTTCCTTAAGATCAGAAATAAGATCTTGAGTAGTGCCTTGACCAAATGTAAATCTGATTTTTTGATGTTTAGGGTTGCTTAGAAAAGCTGAGACGATACTTGGAACAAAGTGAAAACTTAAAGGACAAATATATCCTAAATCTATTTGTCCTTTATTTTGATCTGACATTTTTAACAACTCTTTTTCACCTAGTTTAAGTTCAGCCAATGCTTTTTCTACATGTGGGAAAAAAGAACGTCCATATTTGTTTAAATTAATATTTCGGCCTACTCTTTCAAATAATTGTGTTCCTAGTTCTTTTTCTAGTTCAGAAATGGCATGACTTAAACTAGGTTGTGTAATGTACAATTTTTCAGATGCCTTAGTACAATGTTCCATTTGAGCTAATACATAGAAGTACTCTAGTTGTCTTAAATGCATTGAAATCACCCCTTAAAAAGCTTAGTAAAAATTTGAAAAAAACAATATTAATAGTAAAGGTATTTTACAAATTATAGTTTTTTAGGTTTGTCAACGTTTTCATATAATATTTATTATATCATAAACTATAGAGATTTTCTATGAAATTACTATAGTTTATTAATGTGAAACATTATATATGCTATAGATTCTATAGATTATGCAATGATTATCAATTAGTTTTATGAAAACGGTTTTGCTATAATTGTAATACAAGAACATTTAGATTATGCATAAAAATAAAATTAAACACACATTTAATTTTATAGGTGGGGGAATTTTATGAACATAAGATTATTAAACCAGAGGAGGATGTGACACATATTAAATGTAGATATAAGGGGCAGGTATGCCAGAATGTATAGGGCTTAGACAAATTAGTGGTGTAGGAGGACAAGTCGCTTTTGTACGTGGTGTAAATATGAGCAAAACCATATTTAAGTGTGAACTCTAGTTAATTCAATAAAGTCAGTTAGGTGTAAGATATTTTAAGCAACAGTAAGTATATTAAATAAGCTTAAAAGATAGCAGCTTAATTCTGTTTTCTATCTTGAGCGTAGTGAAGGGAATGGTTATAAAAATGAAAATATTTATATTAGGAGCAGGTACGATGGGCTCTGGGATAGTTCAGACTTTTGCACAGGCTGGTTATGACGTAATTATGAGAGACATCGAAGAAAGTTTTGTTAAAAGAGGGATGGCAATAATAACTAAGAATTTAGATAAAAGTATTAAAAAAGGAAAGATAACAGTTGATGCTAAAAATGAGATTTTATCGAGAATAACCACTACTACAGATATAAATTTAGCAAAGGATGCTGATATTGTGGTAGAAGCTGCTGTTGAAAATATGATAATTAAGAAGAAAATCTTTGCTGAGCTAGATGGAATATGTAAGAATGAAACTATACTAGCTACAAATACATCTTCATTATCAATTACAGATGTAGCAAGTGCTACTAAAAGACCAGATAAAGTTATAGGTATGCATTTCTTTAACCCAGTAACAGTAATGAAATTGGTAGAAGTTATAAAAGGTATACTTACCTCTGATGAAACTAAAACAACTGTAATTGAAGTTACTAAGATTCTGGGGAAAGATCCAATAGAAGTTAAAGAAGCACCAGGATTTGTAGTAAATAGAATATTAATACCTATGATAAACGAGGCTGTAGGAATTTTAGCTGAAGGAGTAGCAAGTGCAGATGATATTGATAAAGCAATGAGGCTTGGTGCAAACCATCCTATAGGACCTTTAGCATTAGGAGATTTAGTAGGAAACGATGTTTGCTTAGCTATCATGGAAGTATTATATACACAATTTGGCGATTCAAAATACAGACCACACCCATTACTTAGAAAAATGGTCAAAGCAGGATTATTAGGGAGAAAAACAGGAAAAGGATTTTTTAACTATACAAATTAGTTTATAAGTAAAACATATTTTAAGGTGGAAATTAAGGATAACTAATATTTTGTTAATTACTAAAGTAATATTTTAGAATATCATAACATCACAGAAAAGGTGATGTTATTAAATAGGGGGTAGAAATTATGAATTTTAATTTAAATGAGGAACAAAAGGATTTACAAACAATGTTCAGAGAGTTTGCAGAGAAGGAGGTAAAACCTTTAGCTCATGAAATTGATGAGGAGGAAAGATTTCCGCAAGAAACAGTAAAAAAGATGGCTGAACTTGGAATTATGGGAATCCCATTTCCAGAAGAGTATGGTGGATCTGGAATTGACTACTTAACATATACGGTTGCTGTAGAGGAGTTATCAAAAGCATGCGCTACGACTGGCGTAATTGTATCAGCACATACATCTTTGTGTGCTTCACCAATTTATGAATTTGGAACAGAAGAGCAAAAACAAAAATATTTAGTACCACTTGCACAGGGTACATGGCTTGGAGCATTTGGACTTACTGAGCCATCTGCTGGAACAGATGCGTCTATGCAAAAAACAACGGCAGTACTAGATGGTGACAACTATATTTTAAATGGTACTAAAATATTTATAACTAATGGAGGAAAAGCAGATGTATACGTTATTCTTGCTATGACAGATAAGACATTAGGAACAAAGGGTATTTCTGCATTCATTGTTGAAAAAGATTTTAAAGGATTTTCTATAGGAAAAAAAGAAGAAAAAATGGGCATACGTGGTTCATCTACTTGTGAGCTTATAATGGAAAATTGTATTGTTCCTAAGGAAAATTTATTAGGCAAAGTTGGAAAAGGATTTAGTATGGCAATGAAAACTCTTGATGGAGGTAGGATTGGAATTGCGGCTCAGGCGATTGGCATTGCACAAGGTGCCATTAATGAGGCTGTATTATATGTGAAAGAAAGAGTCCAGTTTGGAAAAAGAATATCACAATTCCAGAATTGTCAGTTTGAATTGGCTGATATGCAGGCGAGTACTGATGCCGCAAGACTATTAGTGTACAGGGCCGCTTGTGCAAAGGATAATCATGAACCATTTAGTCATTTAGCTGCTATGGCAAAGTTAGTAGCATCTGAGGTAGCAAGTGATGTAACTCGTAGAGCTGTGCAGCTTTTTGGAGGATATGGTTATTGTAGGGAGTATCCAGTTGAAAGAATGATGAGAGATGCGAAAATAACTGAAATATATGAGGGCACATCAGAGGTAATGAAAATGGTTATTTCAGGATGGATGGGAGTTAAATAGAAGAAAGTTAGTTTGCAGCTGAACTTGATTAAAAATATAATTTTCATAATGATGGTAATTTAAAAACCGTACACCAAATTTAATTGGTGTACGGTTTTTTAGAGGATTTTTCTTTAACGCATAGTAGAATTAGTTCAATCAATAGGCATATTCTATAAATTGTACGCTTATTATCAATTAGTTTTATGTAAACGGTTTTGATATACTTACATTAAATAAAGAAAGTAGAATTGTGTAATAAAAAACTATAAAAATATATATGTGTAAGGATGGTGATAAAATGTCTATGGAATTTAAATTTAATGAAGAACGAAAGCGTGAATATCGCAAGATGGGTTACTGGGGGGACGCCACTCTGGCTGATTATTGGCAGACAACCGTCTTAAAAGTACCAGAGAAAGTGGCAGTTATAGATCTACAGGGGAGCATTTATACTTATGCAGAACTTGATGACGCTGCTGGGAGGGTGGCAACTTTTTTAAAGAAACTAGGTGTTACACCAGGTGATATTGTATCAGTTCAATTACCTGGATGGTCTGAATTTACAGTCATTTATGTTGCATGTTTGAAAATAGGAGCAGTTATAAATCCAATCTGTACGAGAATTCATGCTGATGAATTATTATATATTCTCAATAAATGTGAAACCAAGGTATTATTTATTCCTTCTGAGTTTAAAAATTATGACTATGCTGAAATGTTAAAATCTATATCGCCAAAGATACCAAGTCTTATTCAGGTTGTCATGGTGGATAAAGGAAAGAAAGTTGTAAATGGAATTACCTTAGAGAAGGTAATAAGGGAACATTCTCCTCTAGAATGTAATAGTAAATGTGGTGCGGATGATTTGGCGGCAGTTATGGTTACTTCTGGAACAGAGAGCTTTCCTAAATGTGTTATGTTAACACATAATAACATTATTTCTAGTGAAAAAGCGTTTGCTGCTTCAATTAACCTCAATTATCTTGACATTATGTTAATGCCTGCACCAGTGACACATGCTACTGGTTTTCATCACGGAGTGATATTACCATTTATGTTGGGTGCTAAAAGTGTACTACAGGATATATTTAATTCAGATACAAGCCTTAGTTTAATTGAAAATGAAAAGTGTACAGTTAGTATGGGATCTACACCATTTGTATATGATATATTAATTGCACTTAAAAAAAAGAAATATAACATATCTTCACTACGTTTTTTTATATGTGGGGGTGCTCCTATACCTAGACATATGGTTAAAGATGCTTTGAAAGAAGGTATTAAAATTATTAGTTGTTATGGAGCCACAGAAAGTGTACCACATACGGTAGTACGTCCAGATGATCCTATTGAAAGAGTAATTAACACAGATGGTTTAGTTGTACAAGGTACAGAAATACGCGCGGTTGATGAAAAACGGCGACCAGTGGCAGTGGGTGTTGAGGGAGAGGAAGCATCACGTGGACCAAATGTTTTTATGGGATATTTTAAAGAACCCGAATTAACAGCAAAAGTTTTAGATGAAGATGGTTGGTACTATGGTGGAGATCTTTGTATCATAGATAAAAATGGATATATAAGAATAACAGGTAGAAAAAAAGACATTATTATTCGTGGTGGGGAGAATGTAAGCTGTAATGAAATTGAAGAACTTTTACTTCAACATCCTAACATTCGAGAAACTGGTGTAGTAGGTATGTTCGATGAACGTTTGGGTGAAAAGATTTGTGCTTATGTAGTATTAAATGATCCGAGTAAGGGATTAACATTGGAGGAAACAAAAGCCTTTTTATACAAAAAAAATGTGTGCAAGGGAAAACATCCTGAGCGTATAGAAATAGTGGAAAGTCTTCCTAGGACGATGTCTGGCAAGGTCCAAAAGTTTGTTCTGCGTAAGTTTATTAAAGAGAAATTGGAAGAAGAGAAAAAAATAATTGATAGGTTGCCCATTTTAATATCTAAATAATAAAAAATATAGAATTATTGTAGAAAATTTGTAAGTAGGGGTAAAGGGCGAGGAGGAATCCGAATGCAACAACAAGAATTTGGTCCCAGAAGATCCAGAGAACCAAAAAAAACTAAGGTTCTATGTCCGGAGCTAATATTTTATTACTGCGGACATTGCGGAAGCGTCTTTCAGGCATCTAGTCTGAGAGAAGGAGCTGCTCCTATGTGCTGCAATGAAAGAATGGTGTCATTAGAGGCAAAAGATCCCTTAGATGTTTCGGAGAAGGTATTGATTGATTATAAAATAACAGGAGGATATAACGAAAATGCAGTAGAAGTTTTCTGGAAAATAAAGGAGGATGATATTTGTATAGAATGGATTTATCTTAAAACATTTACAGGTGGACAATTAAAGTATGTAACTAATTTAAAAAAAACATCTTTTGTGTTTGCATTAGCAGATGAAGATGCATATGTGTATTGTGACGAAGATCCATGTTTAGAATGCACGTTTAGGTGTAAAAGGGAATTTGAAATTTATGTACACATAAAAGGAATGGGATTAATTAAAATTCCATTAGAAAAGATGCAGGCAAGTTGGCAATCATAAATATATAAGCTTATATAATAAATATATGCAGATAGTCTATTGATTTCGTTAAATAACTATTATAATATTTAGAAAGATTTTGCTATACTTATTTTGTTATCAAGTTTAGATAATAATTTAACAAGCAATTT
>ERZ1463033.105-NODE-105-length-13359-cov-9.864552_pt1 | contig 13359 bp, 9 predicted proteins | sample MGYA00564481_ERZ1463033 | MGnify/ENA primary metagenome ERZ1463033 (study PRJEB39244, sample SAMEA3635150) | Helicobacter pylori | study: EMG produced TPA metagenomics assembly of PRJEB11511 data set (Assembly of a 5300-year-old Helicobacter pylori...
CTCTCCATACACTCTTTCCCTACACGACGCTCTTCCGATCTTGCCACTTATTTTAATATGACCACTACCTCTTTTTTCCTTAATACCATGATAAATTGCATTTTCTACAATTGGCTGTAATATTAATTTTATTACACTTAAATTTAATATTTCCTTCTGCATGTTAATTTCATAATTAAGCTTATCCTCATACCTAATTTTTTGAATTAATAAATAACTTTCCACATGTTTAATTTCTTGAGATATTTTAATGTTCTCCTCCCCAGCACTTAATCCAATTCTTAAAAGATTAGTTAAATTATAAGTTATATCAACTATATCTTGTGCATCATGTTCTTGCGCCATCCATTGAATTGTATCTAACGTGTTATATATAAAGTGTGGTTTTATTTGAGCATGTAATATACTTATTTCAGCTTTTCTCTTCTTTTTACCTTCCGTTTCTACTAACATAATTAAATTTTTGATTTCTCTAACCATATTATTAAATGCATTTCCAAGTTCACCGATCTCATCATCGCATTTACTATTAAAAAACACATTGAAATTTCCTTCTTCAGTCTTTTTCATAAGCCTCTTAAGTTTTGAAATAGGCCTTACTATAGACTTTGTAAAAAATGTTGCCAATATTTCCGCAATGATCAAAGTAATTATAGCAATTATTATAGAGTAATATACTAAAGAATCTATGACCCTTAGACTTTCATTTAGAGGAAATACTTCAACAGTTTTCCACCCTGTATAGGTTGAGTTCCCATGAATTATTTTATAATCATTTTCCTTAATTCTCTTAATTAAAATTTCACCACTTGAGTTATCAGTCCACTCACTTTTTATTCTATATACTATTTTATTAACTGGTGAATATACTATTTCACCATTATTATCTACAATATATACAAATCCATTTTTTGCAGGTTTAACATGTTCTATTACACTTTTTATAATATCTAGTTTCATGTCTATGAGAATTACACCAATACATTTACCTGTTTTCTTATCAACTACAGCCTTTGACATCGATACCACATCATCAGCACTGTATTGAAAAACATTATTAATATTTCTACCTACAGGTTTACTAAAAAGATGCATAGTAATGGGGTTTTTCGATGCATCCAAGTACCATTTTTCTTTTGTAAGTGCATCTCTTGAAATCCTGCCCATAACATCACTTACAAATGTATCATCTTGTTTAACTATCATTATCCCTGCTATCTCTGAATGAAATGTAGTGAAACTATTTATAGCCTTAGATGTTTCTTCCACCCGCATACTCTCAATATCTTTTTTGATTACACTACTGTTAGTATTGTTTCCCAGAAAGCTTAGAATTCTTGGATCTTCAGATAAATAATTAATTATATTTTCTGTATCTTTTATATAAAAATCAATATTATTACTTATTTGACTTACCATTTGCCTTATATTTTCATTTTGTTGATTAGTAATTGAATTTTTATATAACAAATTCCCCAAAATCGAAATCGTAACTATCGGTATTAAAATTACTAGGGAGAAATAAAAAGACAATTTATATTTTATACTTCTATCAAAGAAATTTTTTACAAATTTGTTCATCTTCTCTCCTCCTATTAGTTTCATTACCATCATAACCAAAAATTACAGTTTATACAATAATTACATAGATAGCAATTTTTGAATTAAAATCATTCTGTGTTAACCATACCTTACTCTTTAGACGCGACATGAAAAAGAAGTATCTAAAAATAAATTTTAAATACTTCTTTTGGTATTAATCACATCTAAACTTTCAATGTTATTGCTACTGTCTTTTTCTTTTCGTTACTTATTACAATTACCCTTTGAAGAACAATAAAGATAAATAACAGTAATCCAACTACAATTTTTGTCCACCATGAGTTCAAGGTTCCATCAAACATGATTAAACTTTGAATAATTCCAGTAGTTAGCACACCAAACATTGGCCCTATTGGGTATCCAGATCCTCCTGTTAATAGTATGCCCCCTATTACGCAAGCTGCTATAGCATCCATTTCACTCCCATTACAATGTAGCCCATAACCTGAAAGCGTATATATTGTGAATAACAATCCTCCTAATGAAGAGCAAAATCCAGATAGGGTGTATACCAAAACTTTAGTTTTTGCAACTGGAAGTCCCATAAGCATTGCAGAATTTTCACTTCCACCAATTGCATATATAGTCCTACCAAATTTTGTGTATTTAAGTATATATGCCGCTACTGCTACTACCAATAAAGCTATTATTACATTAATAGAGATAAACGCCCCTGGTAAAACAGGTATTCTAAAAGCAGCAATCTTAGTAAAAACTGGATTAGTTATAGTTATCGTATCTATACTAATAAGGTAGCTTGAACCTCTAGCAAAAAACATACCTGCTAGTGTTACAATCCAAGGATGAAGTTTGAATTTTTGAATTAAATATCCTTGAACTGTACCAAAAACAGCACCTATTACCAGAACAAAAATCATAACAATAAATGGATTCACACCTTTTCTTAGTAGGTCTGCACAAATCATACTTGTGAAAGCGATCATAGCACCCACAGAAAGATCAATTCCACCTGTGAGTATTGCAAATGTTTCTCCAATGGATATAACAATTAAATACGCATTATCAATAAATAAATTTGATAATACCTGTGCTGAGAAAAAACCATCATATAACACAGAACCAGTTAAAAACATAATTATGAATAAAGTTATAGTAGCATAAATAGAAATATACGCAGGGTTTAACTTAAAGTTTTCTTTTCTAATCTTAACTTGTTTCATATTCTTTCCACCTTCTTTGCTTTCAGATTATTTTTACTATGAAACAATCTTCCGTTAAACATTTTCCTAAACTCTGTAGTTTGAATTAAGCACACCACAATTACGACAACAGCCTTTACAACTAAGGTAACTTCTGGTGGTACTCCCATACTATAAATTGTAGTTGTTAATGTTTGGATAAATAATGCACCTATAACAGTTCCACCTATATAAAACCTTCCCCCTGCCATCGAGGTTCCTCCAATAACTGTTGCAAGAATAGCATCCAATTCAAGCCACAACCCTGCATTGTTTGCATCTGCACATTTTATATTTGAACATATAATAATTCCAGCAATTCCAGACAAAATGCCGCAAATTACATATAGAGAAAAGATGACTCTTTTAGAATTAATACCTGCAAATTTACTGGCACTGTTATTCACTCCTATAGATTCGACAAATAATCCAAGAGCAGTCTTTCGCATTAAATAAAATACAATCCCTACAACTAAAACTGTTATATATACTGCAAAAGGTATAACCCAATAACCAGTACCTATAAAAATAAAAGTTTTATTTGTAAATGTTAATATTTGTCCACCTGTTACTAACTGTGCAATACCTCTACCCACTATATACAAAATCAAAGTAGCGACCATGGGTTGTACTCCTATGTACGCTACTAGCATTCCATTCCACATACCGCAGATAAGTCCAACAAATATACCCGCAAGTATAGCAAGAGGTACATTACCACTCATAACAATAACAGATGCTGAAACAGAAGCACTAATAGCGATGATAGATCCCACAGAAATATCTATCCCTTGCGTGGCAATAACAATGGTCATTCCAATGGATATAAGAATAAGTGGAGCTGCATGGTTAATTATGTCAATTAGATTTCCATATAAATGACCATCCCTAATATTAATGCTTACGAAGCCAGGTCTAATTACAAAATTTAAAAATATTAATACAATTAAAGATGCTACTGGCCAAAAGATCTGCATTGCATAAAACTTTTTAAATATATCTTTAATTTTGTGCATTGTTTTTACCCTCTCCCTGCAATTGCTTGCATAATATTCTCTTCTTGTATATCTTCTCCAATTAATTCTTTAATGATTTTTCTATCTCTGAGCACAAGCACTCTATCACAACTTCTTACTATTTCCTGAAGTTCTGAGGAAATAAATAAAATAGTTACCCCCTCACTCGCAAGTCTCGCAATAAGTTTTTCAATTTCATATTTTGCACCTACATCTATGCCTCTTGTAGGTTCATCCAAAATCAAAAGCTGGGGATCTGTAGCAAGCCACCTTGCTAATATTACTTTTTGCTGATTTCCACCACTTAAATTATCAATTCTTTGTTCCATACTAGGTGTTTTAATAGACAATAAATCTATATACTTTTTAGCTATTTCCTGTTGCTTTTTAATTGACAAATATTTAATTATCCCACGTCTAGACTGAATAGCTAGTATTATGTTTTCCCTAATAGTTAATTGTCCAACAATACCTTCTACCTTTCTATCTTCAGGGCAGAAACCAAAACCATCTAAAATTGCTTTTTTAGGATAAATATAAGAATATTTCTTTTTTTTAATCTCAATGGTACCATGATCTGATTTATCTATACCAAAAATCAGCCTTGCAATTTCGCTTCTCCCTGATCCTAGAAGACCAGCTAGTCCAAGCACTTCTCCTTTTCTAATATCTATATCAAAGGGTTCAATTGTACCCTTTTTTCCAAATTGATGTGTTTCGATTAATTTCTCTCCACTAAGTTTTCTAGTAGTATTTTTAAAAGTGTTATTTAACTTTTCTACTTCACCGATATCTTTTCCAATCATCTTAGAAATCAAATCAATACGAGTAAGATTTTTAGCCTCATAAGTTCCAACAAATTCTCCATTTCGAAGTACTGTAATTCTATCTGAGATTTCATAAACTTGATCTAGGAAATGAGTTACAAATAAGATTGACATTCCTTCTGATTTCAATTTTTTCATTACAACAAACAATTGTTTTGCTTCATTTGCATCTAAACTTGATGTTGGTTCATCTAATATCAATATACCCCTTGAAATATCCACCGCACGTGCAATTGCAACCATTTGTTGTATAGCAACAGAATAAGTAGATAATGTTTTTTTGACATCAATTTTTAAATTCAATCTTTCCTCTAATAGTTTTGTAGCATTTTTATTCATCTCATTCCAATTAATACTCTTATTCTTCATAGGTTCACGGCCAATATAAATATTTTCAGCTACAGTAAGATTGAAACACAAATTAACTTCTTGATACACTGTACTTATGCCATGTTCTTGTGCATCCCTAGTAGAAGAAATAAAAATTTCTTTTCCATTTAATGTTATTTTCCCTTTATCTATTTTATACACACCAGTAAGTACTTTTATTAGTGTTGACTTTCCTGCTCCATTTTCTCCCATAAGAGTATGGATTTCACCTTTTGCAAGTTGAAAATTTACAGATGATAAAGCGTTTACACCAGGAAACGTCTTACATATATTTTCCATTTTTAAAACTACATTGTTATCTTCCATCCTTTTTTTCCCTCCTTTTAAAATGGATATAGAAAGATCTATTTATAATATAAGAGCAGGATACTGTATAACATTCCTGCTCTTATATTAAAATTTACAAATTAATATTTTCTGTTTGGTAACTCTGCGGTAGCTTGAGCTGCGGTGAATACACCTTCTTTTGATTTAACCCATCTATCTATTGGTTTACCTGCTAAAATTAATTTTGCAGTATCTAATAATTGTGGTCCTAACAACGGATTACACTCGACAGTTGCATTTGCTTTTCCATCTACCATAAATTGGAAGTATTCTTTAATACCATCTACTGCTACTACAAATATATCTTTTCCAGGTTTCTTTCCAGCTTCTTCAATGGCCTGAATTGCTCCTATAGCCATATCATCATTATGTGAAAATAAAACATTGATATTATTTCCATCTGATTTCATGAAAGCTTCCATAACTTCTTTACCCTTTGCACGTGTGAAATCACCAGTTTGTGATTTTACGATTTTATAATTCGGGCAATCTGCAATACCTTCCTTAAACCCTTTTTGACGTCCAACCATAGCACTTGATCCAACAGTTCCTTGGATTTCAGCTATATTTAATTTAGCATCTTTCCCAAACTTGTCTACTAATATTTTTGCCACTTTTTTTCCTTCTGCTTCCATGTCTGATCCTAAGAATCCAGCATATAGAGATTGATCTGAAACCTTTACACCTCTATCTACTATAATTACTGGTATCTTTGCATCTTTTGCTTCTTTTAATACTGTATCCCAACCATTTTCAACAACTGGGTCTAAAGCAATAATATCAACTTTTTGTGCTATAAAAGATCTAATAGCTTTTATTTGATTTTCTTGTTTTTGTTGCCCATCTGAAAATTTTAATTCAAATGTTGGATCTAAAGTTGGAATCGTTTTTATTGAAGCTGTTTCTGCTGTTCTCCAGCCACTTTCCGCACCAACCTGAGCAAATCCAATAACTTTTTTCTTCGAAGTATCAGTTGCAGTTTTCGTCGCTTTCGCCCCATCAGTTGTAGCCTTCGTACCACATCCAGCAAACATTGTAGTCACTAGAATAGCTGCAGATAAAAATGCAATAATTTTTTTATTTTTCATTAATAAACCCCCTCTAATAATATCATTGTATCGTTTACAATCATTATATATCTATCTTATATTACTGTATTTGTACTAATCAGCTATTTTTTACACTATTTGGAACAAAAAAAATATAACTCTGCATTTGCAGAGCTATTTTAATATTTTCTATTCTTAAATTCTTTTGCTGAATTTATTTTTGTAAAGACATCCTCAGCATTTACTATTTTCAATGGAACTTCCTCGCCGCTCATTATTTTCTGAGCAGTTTTCATTAATTGAGGGCCGAGTAGTGGGTTGCACTCTACAGTACTGTACATTTCTCCTTTTTTTATAGAAAGTAATGCTTGCTTAGTAGCATCTATTCCAATAACAATAATGTCTTTTCCTGGAACAAGTCCAGCATCTTTTATAGCCTCAATAGCACCAAGCGCCATATCATCATTAAGAGCGAATACCATATTTATTTTTTGATTATTTGAGTTAAGGAATTTTTTCATTACTTCCTTTCCCTCATCAAAATTAAAGTTTCCAGTACCTTCTGCTACTATTTTATAATTATGATGGTCTTTAATTACTTCATTAAATCCCAATTCTCTTTCAATTTCAGGAGCTGAACCTATATTTCCTTTAAGTTCGAAGATATTTGCTTCTTTATCCTTAAAGTGTTCTATTAATAGTCTTGCAGCACGTCGTCCCTCCTCCTGAAAATCTGAACCAATATTACAAGTCCAGAGCGAATCATCTGAGTCAACACTTCTATCACATAAAATCACCGGAATACCTGCATTTTTTGCCTCAAATAAAACATCGTCCCACCCATTCTTCACAAAAGGTGAAAATGCAATTATATCCACTCTCTTTTTTATTAGTTCTCTAATTAATTGTTTCTGATCCTTTTGGGTATAACCTTCTTCTCTAAAATCTAAATTAATACTGGCATCATTTGCTGCATTTTTAATTGATTTTGCATTTGCATCTCTCCATCTACTCTCTGACATCAATTGAGCATACCCAAGCACTATGTTTTTATTATCCACTAGATTTTTTGATTTATTATTTAAATATTGATTTACGTTTCCAACAGTAATTTTATCACTCCTTAATATTATTTTTTTTGGTATATCACTCCTTTTATTTAAAATATCCATTGCGTAATTTACAGCTTCGCTTCCACCAGTTTTACAAGTAAAAGTACCACTTAGAATTCCTTTAGAAACCAAATCTAATCCACTATTTTCTCCATTAAGACCATCTACCCCAATAATTCTTATGTTTTTAAGCCCTAATTTGTAAACAGCTTTATAAGCCCCTAATGCCATATAGTCATTATGTGCAAAAATAACATTTACCTCTTTATCTGCTTGTAAAGCCTGCGTAACTTTATCTTCCGCTTCATCTCTTTGCCAATTACAAACTATGGTGTTAGATATTTCAATATTTTTATGATCTTTGAGAACCGATCTAAAGCCATTACTCCTCGATATAACAGGTGAAGAATCTAATACACCCTGAACCTCGATAACTTTACCTTTACCTTGTCCAATTAAATTTATAACAAAATTCCCTGCTTGGGTACCTATTTTTTCATTGTCTGGTCCAATATATAATGAATAATCATAGCCTTCAACAGCTCTATCAAGAACTATTACTGGAATTGATTTATATACTTGTCTCACTAATGGTGTTAACTTATTTGAATCATTTATAGATACAATTAATAAATCCACACCATCATCTACAAGTTCATTTATATCTTTTTTTTGTTTATCTGTATCTCCTCCAGCATCTTTATACACAATTTTTATATTTTTATATTTTTTTGCTGCCTCTATTATTTCCTCATTCATAGAAATTCTCCAAGGTTCTGTCAAATTTGCTTGAGACATCCCAATAACAAACTCTACGCCTCCAGATTTTTTTATGCAAATTGATTTGACAATAATTACCGAACTAGCAATGATAAGGACTAACACAAATAAATATATACTTTTTTCTTTAATTTGTTTAATCAATCACATACTCCTCCCCCTGTACTCTGTTGGAGCAAACCCCATAACCTTCTTAAATGCCTTGCAAAAGTAATGTTGGTTACTATAGCCTACAGCTTCAGCAATTTCATAAATCTTATATTTAGGATCATCCATCATACAAATAGATTTATTAATTCTATACTTTGTAAGATAATCAATAAAAGAAAGTCCAGCTTCTTTTTTTAATAATTTGCTTAAATAAGAAGAACTTAAATTAAATTTCTCTGCTACATCGCCTAAACTTAGATCGTTTACATTGTAATTAGTATCTATATATCTAGTAGCTAAAAGTACTATAGGTTTATAAGCGGCTATTTTACTTATACTAGCAATAATCTCATTATACGTATTTTTTACCCCAGAGATACCACTTTGACTCCTTTTTTGTTCTATAATTACAGTAAAGTGCAAATAATAATATATTTTGTTCTCAATTTCATTTGCTATGTTTAACCACTCGTAAGTATTCATAACATTACTAATTATAACAATGTTATTATCTTCATCAGTATATGTTATTTCTGGCTTAACTTTCCTCATTAACTCAATTGTAACATTAGTTAACGCAAAATTTAATAGTTCTCTATCCCAGTTTTTTGAGTATACCTCATGGTTTAACCTCTCTATTACTTTAATTACTACAACTTCTATGTCAACATCGAAATTATATTTGAAAAATTTTAACTCATTTAATATTTCCACATATTCATAACTTCCATTTAACCAATTATTTAAAAAAGCTTGTTTTAACATATCAAAGTTTTCATCTAGTCGTCTGTCCGCCCAATCTAAATATACTTTTTTCTCTTCATTCTTTCTTATTTCTTGTATTGCTTTATTTACTGTATCTATAAGCACTTCTTTTGGAACTGGTTTTAAAAGATAATCAAATGTTTTAAGCTTCAGTGCCTCATGCATATACTCAAATTCATCATATCCTGTTATTATTATAATAATACAATTTTGGTCCTTTTCATTCAATTTTCTAATAAGTTCCAAACCATTTAAAAATGGCATACATATGTCTAAAAAGATTATATCAGGTTTTAATTTTTCTGTTTGAATTAATGCTATTTCACCATCTTCAGCCTCTCCCACCACTTCAATATTAAATTCATTCCAATTTAATGCATTTCTTAACCCCTTCCGAATCCTTGGTTCATCATCAGCAATTAAAAGTTTATACATAACCTTCACACTCCAGTAATTTTATAAGGTTTCTTACATATAATATACTACTAAATTTTGTCAGTGTAAATTTGTTTATCTACTCTCGTTATTAATTTAATTTGTTTTATGGTATATTATTGATATGATTAAATTAAAAGGTGGTTAAAAATATGAATGAAACAATAAATTTATTAAGAAATCACAAATCTATAAGAAAATATAAAGATCAACCTATCGAACCAGAGAAGCTAAAAACCATTATTGAATGTGCTCAATGTGCCTCAACTTCTAGTTTTATTCAAGCCTACACAATTATAAATGTAGTTGATATGAATAATAGGAGAAAAATAGCCCATCTTGCAGGGGATCAAAGTTATGTGGAGAAGTGCCCTTTATTTTTAATTTTCTGTGCGGATTTAAACCGTAGCAAAAATTCATGTGAACTTAATGATAGAATTATGTCTGAGGTAAATACTGAAACTTTTATTTTAGCAACCGTGGATGCATCTCTTGCTGCCCAAAATGCCTTAATAGCTGCCGAATCCCTAGGACTAGGTGGAGTTTATATAGGTGGAATTCGAAATAATCCGGAAAAAATATGTAAGATCTTAAACATTCCATCTGCTGTATACCCTGTATTTGGAATGTGTATTGGTTATCCTGATGATACTCCAGATAAAAAAGAAAGATTACCTCAAGCTGTAGTATTTAAAACAGATGTATATCACATAGATGGTGATACTTCTTTAATAAAAAAATATGATACTCATATTACTGATTATTATGAAAAAAGAACTAAAGGGAAACGAGTAGATACATGGACACATCAAGTGTCTGGTTTGATGAGCAAACCTCAAAGACCGCATATGAAAGATTTTTTAGACAAACAAGGATTTAAATTTAAATAGTTTAAAATATTATGACCTCTAGGCTGCTATGATACAACTTAGAGTTGCCATAATTATTCACATATTATATTACTTTATACAATATCATTTTTATTTACCACACTTAAAACCACACAAATTATCATTAAAACAATAGCAAATGCTATGGCGCTCATTCCTGCAAAAATTCCAAAGGAATCAGATAACGCACCAGTTATAATTGGCATTATAATAGCTCCAATACCACCAATCATAAGAAGTACCCCCATTGACATTGGATAAGCTTTAATGGTGTTACCAATACTCGAAACTGTTGTTGGATATATTCCTGCCATAGAAAACCCGAGTCCCATTATTGCTATGGTAATAATAGTTAAGTCTCGTGAAGACAGCAATAACAAATAAAAAGCAACTGTTCCGATACTTGTTGTTAAAAGCAATTTTTTCTTAGAAACCTTATCTCCTATATATGCACAAGTTAGTCTACCTGCAAGAATAACTACCCATAATAACGAAGCAAGCATTTGTGCATATTTTATAGTCATTATACTTGAATCAATAAAATATTTAACTAACCAACCATTAATAGTCGCTTCTGCACACAAATAAAAGAATAAAATTCCAGCACTAATCCAAAAAAACTTACTTTTTAAAAATTCATATGATATTATTACTTTTTCTTTTTTCTTTGCAGCATCATCTATTTCCATTCTTGAAAAAAGTAAGATAGAAATAATTGCGAGAACAATAATAACTATCGCAGCTATTTTCCAGCCATTGTCACCAGCCATATTTGTACATACTATAACCAAGAATGGAGCAATTAACGCCCCAACAGCAAATACACTATGTAAGAAATTTAGAGCTGCTGAACTACTGTTTGATACTTCATTTACAACAGTGTTATTAAAATTAGAAATACTCCCACGACTTAACCCTGTAAATAAAAAACCTAAAACCAATAAAACTGGGTTACCTGTTAGAATCATAATTAGAAATCCCATAATAACAAAACAACACAAAAACATTATTGATTTTTTTCTGCCTAAATAAAGTGGCAATATACCTGCAATAAACCCAGATATCAAGTTACCTACTTGATGCGCAGAGAGTAATACCCCACTCATTGTATTGTTTAGTCCATATTCCGTACTGATTATTGGTAAGAACGAACCTAATATCATACTATATAGACCGTTAACTGCAAAAACAAAAAAACAGCAATTTAAAATATATCGATTCTTTTTGTCCAAACTCGAGTAAAATGATTTCGTTCTCATATAAATAAAATCCTCCTGATTTTGCATACTGATTAAATTCCTCTTATTATATTATATTCTATACAAAACATAAACTTCCTTCTTTATAATCAATAACAAAAAATGACCATCCCATACATAACCATTTTCAAACAAGTTTGAAAATAAAGATGTATGGGATTAATGTCACATTTAAATGCACCTATTTTAACATACTTGAAATCGACAGCAACTTTTAAGAATATTATTTATCCAAAACCTTAATATATAATTTTATCTACACATATTTATAAAATATTTATGAACCTCTAAGTCATTTGTAAGTTCAGGATGGAAAGCTGTAACAAACATATTATTTTGTTTTGCTGCCACAATCTTATCATCAACCTTGCACATTATTTTGACATTACTTGCAACCTGCGTAATTACAGGTCCACGTATAAAAACTAGTGGCAAGGGTTCACTTAAAATCTCACTAATTATAACATCTCTTTTAAAGCTATTAATCTGACTTCCATAGGCATTTCTTTTTACTTTTATATCCATAATTTTAAGATGTCCATCTATTTCACCCTCAATAGATTTAGCAAGTAAAATCATACCAGCACAAGTTCCCCACACCGGTAATCCAGAAAGTATTTTATCCCTTAGAGGTATAAGCATTTTTGTCTCCCTTAAAAGTTTACCTATTGTTGTGCTCTCACCTCCTGGCAAGATTATTCCATTTATCCCATCCATATCTTCAAGTTTTTTAACCTCTATCCCAACATGCCCAAGTTTCGTAATATGATTTATATGCTCGATAACATCTCCTTGAAGTGATAAAACACCTATCTTCAATTTTACCAACCTCTCTGTGCAAACTTCTCTTTAATTTCACTTATTTCTAGTCCACTCATTGCTTCACCAAGATTTTCTGAAACTTTTGCAACAACCTTTGGATCATTATAATATGTAGTTGCAAGTACTATTGCTTTTGCCCTAGCTTCTGGATTTTCTGCTTTAAAAATTCCTGAACCTACAAAAACACCTTCTGCTCCAAGTTGCATCATGAGTGCTGCATCTGCTGGGGTTGCTATTCCGCCTGCTGCAAAATTTACTACTGGAAGTTTACCATTTTTCCATACATATTCTATTAAATTAATAGGTGCCCCAAATTCTTTAGCAATTGTCATTAGTTCTTCTTTTGGAGCATTTTTAACTTTGCGAATTTCATCCATTATACATCTCATGTGCCTAACAGCTTCTACCACATTTCCTGTTCCTGCTTCACCTTTTGTTCTTATCATTGCAGCACCTTCTCCAATTCTTCTTAGTGCCTCACCTAAATTTCTTGCTCCGCAAACATAAGGGACTTTAAAATCCCACTTGTTTATATGATACTGCTCATCTGCTGGAGTCAAAACTTCGCTCTCATCTATAAAATCTACCCCTATTTCTTGAAGAATTTGAGCTTCAACAAAATGGCCTATTCTACCCTTAGCCATTACTGGAATAGTTACCGAATCCTTTATTTCTTTAATCATTTTAGGGTCAGACATTCTAGCTACTCCACCTTCTTTTCTAATATCTGAAGGCA
>ERZ1463033.106-NODE-106-length-13328-cov-10.382129_pt1 | contig 13328 bp, 10 predicted proteins | sample MGYA00564481_ERZ1463033 | MGnify/ENA primary metagenome ERZ1463033 (study PRJEB39244, sample SAMEA3635150) | Helicobacter pylori | study: EMG produced TPA metagenomics assembly of PRJEB11511 data set (Assembly of a 5300-year-old Helicobacter pylori...
ATAGAAAGTGGCGAAGGATATATAGAGAGCTTAGCATAAGAGGAGAAAAGGCAGTTATATTAACGCTTCCTTATCCAAGCGAAAAAAGGCTTAACGAAGTACTGAGCACAGAATTAAATGATGAGGATAGACAGAAAAGTTACTCAGATAGAATAGGAGAATTGTTTGATGATTTATCCATTAAATATAGAGATGACACAATAAATCTAGTAATATCTCACCTATATGTTATGGGGGGAGAGGAGAGTGGGTCTGAGAGAAGTATACAACTAGGGGGAAGTCTTTCTGTATCTCCAAGTAAGTTTCCAAAGAAAGCACAGTATTGCGCTCTAGGACATCTTCATAGGCCACAAAAGGTTCCGGGAACTAAGGGCAAAATAAGATATTCTGGTTCTCCAATTCAATATAGCAAAAGTGAAATAAACTATAGTAAGGGAGCATATCTTGTAGATGTTAAAGCTGGATCAGAAGCGCAAATATCAAATATTTTGTTTAGAAACTATAAACCAATAGAAATATGGAAATGTGATAGCACAGAGGTTGCATTAGAGAAGTGTAAGCTTGAGGGCGAAAAGAAAATTTGGGTGTATCTTGAAATAAAGACTAAGGAAATAATAAGCACAGAGAACATAAAGGAAATGAAAAGATTAAGGCCAGACATAGTATCGATTCAGCCAATAATAGGTGAAATCGAAGATTCTAAAGAATTAAAGGAAAGCTTGAGAGAGAAATCCATGGAGGAAATGTTCAAAGAATATTTTGTGCTTGTAAAGGGTGGTCTTGAGCCAACAAGTGAGTTAATGGAATTGTTCTTAAGTATAGCATTAGATGAGGAGGAAACCAAAGATGAAACCAGTAAGTCTTAAGATAAAAGGGTTAAATTCTTTTGTAGAGCAGCAAACTATAGAATTCTCAAAGCTTACAGAAAAAGGACTCTTCGGAATATTTGGTCCAACAGCTAGTGGTAAATCAACTATATTAGATGGGATAACTATAGCTCTATATGGAAAAGTATCAAGGGATACTAAAGAGTTTGTAAATACAGAAACAAATGTAGTAGAAATAAGTTTCGATTTTGAAATAGGGCTAGGGAAAAGTCGCAAGGCGTATAGAGCGGAAAGATGTATAAAGAGGTTAAAAACTGGAAACTTTAAAACTGCCTATGCAAGGCTAATTGAGATAAATAAAGAAAATTCTGATGAGGACAAGGTTATCGCAGAAGGTCCAAGAGATGTTGAGGAGAACATTATAAGTATTATTGGACTAAAAGTTGAGGATTTTACAAGGTCAGTAGTATTACCTCAGGGTAAATTCAATGAGTTTTTAAAGCTATCAGGAAAAGACAGAAGAGATATGCTTGAGAGAATATTTGCTCTTGAAAAATACGGGTCTAAACTTTATGATAAGATAAAAAAAGTCAGAAATGAAAATTTAAACACTAAAACTTTGCTCGAAGGAGAAATGAAGGGTTATGAGAATGTAGATGAAGAGTCGCATAATCAATTAAAGCAAACGCTAGTGATTTTGCAGGAAGAGGAAAAGGGGATTAAACTCCAGAAAAGTACTCTAGATAAAGAGTATGAAGTATATAAAAACATTTTTGAATTACAAAAGGAAAAGAGTCAGTATATAAAAAAGGAAGATTTGCTAAAACTTCAAGAGGAAGATATAGAAAATAAAAAAGTGAAATTTACAAAAGGCAGTTTAGCGTTAAATGTAAAACCTTATATGGAAAATGTATCAGAGACTCAAAAAAACTTAACTATAAACAAGAATAAACTTGAAAAATTAATTAGAGATTATGAACTTATATCTCAAAAGCTAGGGAGTACAAAAATATCTTATGAGGAAGCCTGGAAGTCTAAAAATGATAAATTACCAACTTTGATTGAAAAGGAAGTAAGTTTAAAGCAAGCATCTAATATTGAAGAAAAAATAATTTATTTAGCTAATGAAAAAGATGTTTTATTAAAAAAACATAAAGAACTTACTCATACTATAGCTGATAAAAATTCAAAAACATCAATAATTATTATTAATAAAGAAAAGATAGAGCAACAGTTACAATCATGTGAAACAAAATTAAATGAAATAGAAATATTGCCAGAGTATAGGGAAAAACTGTACAAAATTTATAATAGTGAGTTAGAAGTAAATTCAGCTATTAAAAATGTTAATGAACTTAAAAACAAAGGTGAAACCTTGAAGAAGACCTTAGCTAGCACGGAGCTACTTCATAATAAATCTAATCTTGAGTTGAAAGATAAACAAAATAAATTAGTGCTTTTAGAAGAAAAAAGTGTGGAACTAGCGAATGATTTCCCGGGAGATAATAATTTGCTCTTAGATAATCAAGAAGTTTACAACACACTTAAGGTAAATCTTGAAAAGGTTGTAGAAAATCATAAAATAAAGGATGAACTTAAGGGTAAATATGAAAGTGTAAACACAAAAACTGAAAAAATTAGGTTAAATATAAAAGATGTAGAAAAATCCATAGAAACTATGAAAGATAAGGTTGAAAAATTAGAAGGAGAGATAAAAGAAATAGAGATAGGAAGCTTGGCAGCAGATTTAGCTTCTAATTTGCAAGAAGGAGATCTATGCCCAGTATGTGGTGCTGAGCATCATCCTAAAATAGCAGAATTAAAAGAAGATACAGATTTAAAAGGGTTACAGAGTTTAAAACAAAGTTTAGCTACAAACCTAGAAAAGCTATCGAAGGATTATCAAAATGAGTTAATAAAACTTGCGGGATTTTCAAGAGATGAGGAGTATATAAACAGTCAATTATTAGAAGTAACAGAAAAGCTTAAGGATATAAACATAAAAGAGCTTGAGCAGGAGAAAAAGAGGAGTGAATTATCTTTACTCCAGTTTAAAGAAAAGATCGAATTATATAATAAACAAAAAGTAAATCTAGAAGTTATATGTGCCCAGGCTCGAGAAGAAAAAAGTAAAGTAGCTATGGATGAGGCAAAACTTGGGGAAGGTTTAAGAAAAGAAAGCGAAGCGTTATTAGTTTTACAAAAGGATATCTCTATTGCGGGTGAGAGGTTAGAGTCACTTTCTCAAAGTCATAAACTTTTAAATGAAGACTTATTACGTGAAGAGGAGTCTTTTAAGCAGGAACGAAATGAGAATGAAAAATCAATGTCCATAAAAGAAAAGATTTCTCAAATTAAAAACATAGATAATGAAGTAATAAAACTTACATCGCAAGTTAGAAAAGATAGAGCAGCGATTGTAACACTCGAAAAAGAAAGAGTAGATATAGATAAGACGTTAAGGGAACTTAGCAACTTGAAAACAGAAATAGAAACAAGCGGTAAGGAGAAAAGAGCAGAAATAGAACGTTTGACGTTTCAAATAGTGGAGCTTTGTGGATTTACTCCCACGGTGGATCATACACCTAAAATCGAAGTAGAAAAAGTAAGAGACCAAATTAAAGAGATCACTTTAAAAGAATCAAGTCTAAAAGCAATCTTTGAAAGCGAAAGTATAGAAAAACAAAATGTTTTAACTCAAAAGACTAGCGAAGAAAATAAAAAAGAGATGTTATCTAAGATGCTGCTTGAGGGACAAGAGAAATTAAACATATCCCTTAAGGAAAATTCCTTTGAAGATACTGAAACAGTACTACTTCACTCCGTTTCAAGAGAAGTTTTGGTAATCTTCGAGAAAGAAATACAACAGTATGAGGAACTTAAACGTAACCTTATAGATAATTTAAAAAGACTTGAAATCTTACTTCAAGGGAAAGAAGTAGATGTTACTTTATTTGATGAATTAAAAGAAAAAAGAGAAGTTATTGGAACGGTTCTAGAGGAAAAGACCAAAGCAATAGGTGCTCAATTTAGGGAACTTGAGGAAATGGAGAAAAAGATACAAGAAATTAAAACCCTTTTAACAAAGAAAAAATCAGTAGAGCATAAATTAGGTCTTTTAAGAGAACTTGACACTCTTATTCAAGGAAATAAATTTGTTGAATACGTAGCTATGAAGCAACTAAAATATATATCTATGGAAGCTTCAAAACGGTTAAAAGAGATAACAAGGGGACGTTATGCATTGGAGCTTGATGCTAATGGAGCATTTGTAATGAGAGATGATTTTAATGGAGGTATAAGACGTGAAACTAACACATTATCAGGAGGAGAAACATTCTTAACCTCATTATGTCTTGCACTAGCACTTTCCTCACAAATTCAATTAAAGGGGAGTGCTCCATTAGAATTTTTCTTCTTAGATGAAGGGTTTGGGACATTAGATACTGATCTATTAGATGTAGTAATGAATTCACTTGAAAAACTACATTCAAGCACATTGTCTGTGGGAATAATAAGTCATGTGGAGGAGCTTCGTAATAGGGTTCCAATAAAACTAATAGTTACTCCAGCAGAGCAAGGTCAGGGTGGCAGCAAGGTAAAACTAGAGTACACGTAAAGGGTGATACCATTTCTCCTTCGGGCCTTGCAATTAGAGCTTGGAACGTGAAATTTTATTAAGAAATTCTAGACTTTTGCTCACGTGAAATTCTCTATCGTTCACACTCGACGTCCTGTCTCGGGTTCACTAGACTGACCTCCTGTCAGTCTTACGAGAATTTTACATTCGCAAAAGAAGAATTTCAAAATTCAATTTCAATGTTTCTGCGCTTCTTCTTGCAAGTCCCTATGGAGAAGTTCTATAAAATTATGATGTATATATCAATGGACGTGCCTCTGTGTTCCGGTGGAACGAAGTCGGAGGAGGGGTTTCTGAATAAAGATAGGTGGCAACGACGGCCTACGGCCAAGGGGTTTACCCGTGGGGAACTTTTGAATATTTTTTATACATTTAATATTTTATAATTAAACATTATTATAATGAGGGTGAAAGTATATAGGAGTGTGATGATAGTATATAATGAGTTTTACAGAATCTTAGTTTATGAAATGTAAAATTCTCGTAAGCAACCCAGGACGGGTTGCTAGCACTTCTGAGACAGGACGTCGAATAAGTGCGTTAGAGAATTTTTCATGAAATAAACTTAGAAGCTGTTAACGAATATTCTACTATCAGAACATCCTAGATACCAAACCTTCACGGTAATTATACTATTAGGATTAAAACGGAGGAAAACAAATGAAGATATTTTTATATTATGTTTTAGCTATTAATTTGTACGGAATTTTTGTAATGTATTCGGATAAGAACAAATCGAAACAAGGAAAATGGAGAACCCCAGAGAAGACACTTTTTACTATAGCTATTGCTTATGGTGCTTTGGGAATATTTATAGGTATGCGATTATTTAGGCATAAAACTAAACATAATAAATTTGTTATAGGAATACCGGCAATACTTATAGTTCAGATATTTATATTTTTTAAATATATTTATAGGGCATTTTAAAATGAGGCACATATTGAAATTAATATTCAGTATGTGCCTCGTTTTTTATATGTTTTTATGATGTTCTTATTCTAAGGGCTTTTGATATACATTATTAATTTTAGATTTGACACAAATATGTATATAATGTATAATTCAATAAAAATGAATAATTAATCATGTAACTGGCGGAAATGGTGTTTACCATAGGGAGCATGACTAAAGAAGAATATCGACCGCCTGGGTAAAATAAAATTTTATTCAGGTGGTTTTTTTTATTCAATTATATAGGAGGTTTTTTTTATGACAAATTCAGAGGTTATACTTAAATATGGATGTAATCCACATCAAGGCTCAGCTAAAATTTACATGAAAAACAAGGAACTACCATTCGAAATCCTTAATGGAAACCCCGGTTATATTAATTTTATGGATGCATTTAATTCATGGCAATTGGTGAAAGAATTAAAACATGCAATAGGATTACCCGCAGCAGCATCTTTTAAACATATAAGTCCAGCAGGCGCTGCAGTGGGTATTCCTTTAAGTGATGTGTTAAAAAAAGCATATTTTGTTGAAAACATAGAATTATCGCCTGTTGCCTGTGCATATGCAAGAGCCAGAGGTGCAGATAGAATGTCATCATTTGGTGATTGGGCAGCTATAAGTGATGTTGTTGATTTACCTACAGCAATGATTTTAAAACAATCTGTATCAGATGGAGTAATTGCTCCTAGCTATACAGATGAGGCTCTGGAACTTTTGATGAAAAAGAAAAAAGGAAATTTTAGCATTATTAAAATGGATCCAAATTATGAACCTGAAGATATTGAAAAGAGAGAAATATATGGTATAACATTTGAGCAGAAAAGAAATAATATTAAATTAGAACAGAAAATGCTTAATAATGTAGTAACTAATAATAAAAATATTACAGATGATGCAAAACGAGACTTACTTATTTCAATAATCACATTAAAATATACTCAGTCAAATTCCGTTTGTTTTGTTTTAGATGGTCAAGTAATTGGGGTAGGTGCAGGGCAACAATCCAGAATACATTGCACAAGACTGGCTGCGTCGAAAGCTGATATATGGTATTTAAGGCAGCATCCAAGTGTTCTTAATTTATCATTCAAAGATGGTATATCAAGACCTAATAAAGATAATGTTATAGATCAATACCTTAGGGACGACACTACGCCTATAGAGATGAGGGAATGGGGCGAAGTGCTTAATGAAATACCTAAAAGGTTAACAAAGAAAGAAAAAGCCTCATGGATATCTAATTTATCAGGGGTATCTTTAGGCTCAGATGCGTTCTTTCCATTTAGAGACAATATAGATAGAGCATTTCAAAGTGGGGTAGAATATATTGTACAACCTGGTGGTTCAATAAGAGACGACATAGTAGTAAAAGCATGTAATGAATACAATATAGCAATGGCTTGTTTAAATACGAGATTATTTCATCATTAGAAAACCAATAAATACTTTAGATACTAAGCTGAAGGTATTATCATCTAGAAAACAATTTATATGTATAAAGAAGTAAAGATACTATTCATGGATAGTATCTTTATTCCTATTATTCTATATGAGAGTAAATACAAATTATTTTTAAATATCAAAAATAATTAAAGATAAATTATTTTTATGGACATAATAGTTATTTAAACAATTATCAATTTACCTTGTACAAAAATAATTGAAGAAAACACAAGTTTATCAAAAAGTTTTTGTGTCCTAATTATAAATTAGAAAGAAGAAATTTGATATGGAACTTGTCCCAGTATATACAATCGCAATTTCGTTAAACAAACAGCTTATTTAATTTATATTAAAGATTTAATATTTTCTTCTATTTTCTCTGGCTCAAATGTTGGAGCAAATCTAGCAATAACTTTACCAGTTTTATCTACAAGAAATTTTGTGAAATTCCATTTGATATCAGATTTAGTTGTATTAAATCCTAAACCTGATAATTTAGTATATAAACCTTCTGATGCAGCATCCTCAGCAGCTGTAGGAGCTTCTTTTTTTAGGAATTTATATAATTCATTTGTATTTTCACCATTTACATCTATTTTAGCAAAAGTTGTAAAAGTTGTACCATATGTTATTGCACAAAAATTAGAAATTTCCTCATTGGTTCCTGGAGCTTGCGCAAAAAATTGATTGCTTGGAAAATCTAATATTTCGAAATTTTCATTGCCATATTTATCATAAAGGTTTTGAAGTCCTTCATATTGTGGTGTAAAACCACAACCTGTAGCTGTATTAACTATTAACAGTACCTTTCCTTTATAATCTTCCATTGAAACCTCATTACCTTCTATAGTTTTTACTTTGTAATCATATATCATTTTAATTTCTCCTTTTATATTTATTTTTTTAATTAATATGTTTAATGTTAAAATCTAAGATTGCTTTTTTCTTTTGTTCATCAACGAAGGCTACAGCAGATAATGCTGCTATATTTCCCTCACCTGCGGATTTTATGTATTGGTAGGGTACACCAACAATATCTCCAGCGGCAAAACAACCATCTAAGTTAGTTCTCATTTTTTTATCTACTTGTACATGGTTTTTATCCATCATGAGACCGGGTACTAATTGTCCTGGTGAAACACTATCTCTTAAGATAAAAATGCCGTTTGTAATTATTTCACCATTCTTAAGTATTAGTTTAGTGACGTTTTCATCGCCAATTATTTCAAGGGGAACATCGTTAATAATTTCTATGGATGAGACTACGTCAGCTTTTTCCTTATACATTGGAAGATAATAAACTTTAGATGCAACTGTAGCGATGAAGTTAACTTCATCTTCTTCCTTTTTATCATAAGCTATTATTGTAACAATTTTATTTTTATATAGTGGAGCATCACAAGTTGCACAATAACCAACGCCTCTACCTAAAAACTTTTCTTCACCTTTAAAGGGTTTCCCAAAACTAACTCCTGTAGCCAATATTATTGAAGTTGCTTCATATATTTTTTCATTTACCATTAATGCAAAATAATTACCCATGGAATATATGTTATTTATTTTCTCTTCAGTAATAGTTATATCCATTGCTTTTAGGTGGGATTTAAACTCATCTCTAATCTCAGAGCCACTCTTTCCGTAAAACCCTAAATAATTATTAACTTTCTCAGCCTTTACTAACTTATTACTTAACTCATTATTACCAAAAATAATAAAATTTTTATTTCTTATTTTTGCATTTAATGCTGCTGATAATCCTGCAGGCCCAGTACCAACTATTGCAATATCATATCTTTGACTCATCTTAAGACTCCTTTGAATTAATTACTTTATTATTTTTTAAAATATATTTTATTCAATTAACTTGTATACAATTGATTTTCTAAGATTATTATATATCTTATTTTTTTTAGTGTCAATCTAATTCTTTATAATAGTTTTTTTGTATGATCCGTTTATGATAATGTCTTACTATACCGTTTTTGATTATGTCCCAAACAAACAAAAATATAGTGTAGAATTACTTCATAAGAATTTATAAATGAGGTGTTCATAATCAGGAAGGTAGACTTAAATATGAAAGAAGATTTTAAATATCAAATCATCAAAAAATTAGTAGAACTTAACGGCAATAAGAAAGCTGCTGCCCTTCGTATTGGATGCACTGTTAGACATCTAAATCGTATGATTAGAGGCTATCGTTCTAATGGTAAGGAATTCTTTATTCATGGGAATAAAGGCATCAAGCCTATTCATACCATTTCAGAAGATATTAGGTGTATGATTATAGATCTATATAAAACTAAATATCACGAAGCAAATTTTACCCATTATGCTGAACTTCTTGATACTCATGAGGGCATTGCGTACGCTTTGAATCCAAATACTATAAGCCTATTGATACTTATAGTAATCCTACTTATTTTAGAAAAGGTACATCCGCTTTGGTTATTAAAGCTTTTGATGGTGAATATTACGTTAGCATAGAAAATAAAATATATGGTTTGGAAGTAATACCAGACCACAAAACTACTTCAAAAAACTTTGATTTTCCAAAAGATAATCCAATAAAACGCAAAAGTTACGTACCACCTATGAGTCGTCCTTGGAAACATGCATCATTTCAAGCATACTTGGACAAGCAAGCTCATAGATCAAACAAAACTGGTTAATATTTAATCAGCTTAAATACATTGATAAAATCTAATGAATGTTTCTTTTAAAAAAAGTTTAGCATTCAGTAGGTGTATTAAACTTACCCAAAATCATGATTCAAATAAAGTAAAGCACCAACAATTCGTTGGTGCTAATGTTTCACTTGATTTGGGACATTTTCAAAAATGCTTGACATATAATTCTTTATAATAGTTTTTTTGAAAATATAAATTTAAGTATGTGGATAACTAACCCTTATAATTAAACTAAATATAATAAAAATTGTTTGTTATAGAAGTTAATGGGTTTATGAACATGTTATTAGACAAAGTTATCCTCATTCGGTGGATAACTTTGTTTGAATTGTGGATGAATTTTTAATTATCTGAAAATTAATTTTCATTGAAACTATTTTTTGAACTATTTCATAACTAGATAGTTTTTAATAATTATTGTAATTTAATTAATTTTTTATAAAAGTATTAGTGTAAAAAAAGACAAAAATTTACATAAAACTACGATGTTATAATTATGCTAAATTTTTTGCAATTTCACCTTGAACTTTTAATGTTTTGAGGTTATAATGAGTTGCGACATCGTAATATAGGATTATTTGAATTACTGTATATTATAAAATAAAAGTGAGTCTTAAAGTAATAATGAATGAAAAGAAGAAAAATATTATAGAATTAAGTTTAGTAAGATAGATTTAAGCCTGTGGATAACTTTTCTATAAAATTGAATATAATTTCATAAATATTGTATTATTATCATAATATGGTTTATTTATTGAAGAAACATATAAAGTTATCCACTAAAAGAGGATAACTTTCTTGATTTTGTGGATAAATATTTAATTATCTGAAAATATATTAAAATAGTAACAAAAAAATTTCTCCGCTGTGTATTAAATTAAAACTAAAAATAACAAATTTCATTAAGAAATTCTACTATTTTGCTCCTATAAGATTCTGAAAATTCAAACTTTGGTGTAGCTACGAGGTTTCATTAATCCCAATTAATAGTGTTAATTTATGACAGGTTTCTTATGCTGAAAAGTATTACTATTCTCCTATGTGCCTTGCAAATGAACTAGAAACATAAAAATCCCATTAAATAATTCTTGTGTAACCCGCACATCCTACGGCTAAAAAATTTTGTGAGGAACTTACTTATTATATAGTTTATAATAAAGCATTTCTTTTCTATCATCTTTAAATCTGAATTTTTCTCGAACTGCGATTACATCATCTTGATTGATATCAGCTATAACTAAACCTTCCTCAGTATATAAGCTACCTATTATGTTTCCTAGTGGATCGACAATCATAGAATCACCACTGTAGGTTAATCCATTACTTTTACCAACTCGGTTTATCCCAGCAATGTAACATTGATTTTCTATGGCTCTTGCTTTTAGCAAAGTAATCCAATGTTCTCGACGATCTATAGGCCAGTTAGCAGCAATAGTAATTAAGGTAGCTGTTTTTGAGGCTAGCTGAAATATTTCTGGAAATCGTAAATCGTAGCAGATGAAAGGGGTTATATTGAAATTAAAAGCATTAAAATGCTTTATTTCATTTCCACTTTTATAAAATTCAGTTTCATTTCCATAAGAGAAGGGATGAATTTTAGCGTAATCCACAAGTTCATTGCCTTGAGGTGCCACTACTTTGTATTTATTTTTGGAGTGTGATGTGCCTTCTACATATCCGAAACCTATAGAAAGATGGTGTTTAGTACTCATTTCCTTGAAAAATTCAATAGTTTCATTATTATCCTCTCCTATATAAGAAGGATTCATAGAAAAACCTGTTAAAGTCATTTCTGGGAAGAAAATCATATCCACATTTTCAGAAGCTGCCTGTTTTATAAATTGCTTTGACGTTTCTTTATTGGTAGACTTATCTTCAAAGGCAATATCTAATTGAGCTAATGCTAATTTCATATTATACCCCCTTTTTATTGGTTAAAACATCTTTACTAATAATATATCTCTATAATACATATTATATCAGAGTAGGTATCTAAATATCCTATTTGACTTACAAATGAACTTGAAATATGAAGATTCCCATATATATAATTTATAAACAGTGAAGGTGAAAGTATGTAGGATGGTGACAGATAGTATATAATTAGTTTTAAACAACCTTAGTTTATGTGATGTAAAATTCCCGTAAGATGCCTAGGAAGGGGTGTTATATGTTTAAAAAATTAAAAGAACTTTTCTGTAGAATTATAGATGATGATATCACTGCTTTGGCAGGTCAGCTTGCTTATGATTTACTTTTATCATTTTTCCCTTTTTTATTGTTGCTTCTTACAATGATTAGTTATAGTGATTTAAAAAGCACAGATATTCTTATATATGTACAGCAAATAATGCCAGAGAGTACTGTTAATTTAATTTACACTACTATTAAAAATGCGTCGAGTTCAACTAATGGTCATTTAGTGTCATTAAGTATAGTAGGTATAGTTTGGTCAGGGTCTAGTGGCTTTAGGGCTATAATTAAGGGGCTAAATAAAGCTTATGATGAGGAAGAAACAAGACCTTATTGGAAGACTATAGCTATATCTGTATTATTTATGGTAAGCCTTGCTTTTGCAATTATTGCGTCAGTAGCATTGGTGGTGTTTGGACAAATGATAGGAAGAACTATTGCACATAGTTTAAATCTATCAAGTAATTTTATATTAAATTGGGATATCATAAGATATCTAGTATCTGTAGGCGGAATGGGAATTACCTTTGCAGCTTTATATCATTTTACCCCTTGCAGAAGGTTGACCTGGAGAGAGGTAATTCCTGGAGCTGTATTAAGTACTTTGTGTTGGCTGGCGGCTTCTTTAGGTTTCGCATATTATGTAAATAATTTCAGTAATTACTCTATCCTATATGGTGGAATAGGGGCAGTTATAGTGCTTATGTTATGGCTTTATATAACTTCTATAATAATATTATTGGGCGGAGAAGTTAATGCAATGTTAGCTTTTGAAAAAGAGGGTAAACAAAAACCTAAGTGCAAGAAGTATTAAATTATGTTATGTTGTTTGCAATAATAACTGGAAATTAAATACTTATTATATGAGTTGTAAAGAAAAATTATTAAAATCAGAAGTAGAAATGCTTCTGATTTTTTTTGTGAAAATAAAGTTGTTTATCATGTGAAGACACTAATGAGTACACAACAGTATGTTATTAAGGGGAAATAACACTGATTTTATTTACAATATAAAATTGATTTGTATAAATATATATGACAAAATACCTATTTAAAACTAAATAAAAGAAAGATTTATGTCGAATGTTCATAAACTTAATAAAAACTTAACACACATTTTGTAGTATTATGGTATAATCAATTCAGTGATTAGGACAATTTTTTATTTGGTTGAAGTATTAATTACATTGGTAAATATATATGAAAATCATTTATTATACCCTATGGCATAGAGAAAATAGAATGTAATATAACATTGATTTGATAAATGTATAAGGGTAAATTAGTCATGGTTATCTTTTGAAGGGGCTTTTACTTTCAAAAACGAATTGAGATAAAATTACATTTTATTAAATTAAGTATAAAAATTCAAAATGGTTTTAAAAATGTAAATAATTAAGGAAAAATATAAATATGCTTACAAAATAATTTACAAAACAAAGGAGAAATTTAAATGAAAGTAAGAAAAGCTATTATACCAGCAGCGGGACTAGGAACAAGGTTTTTGCCAGCAACGAAGGCATTACCTAAAGAAATGTTACCTATAGTTGACAAGCAGATCGGAAGAGCGTCGTGTAG
>ERZ1463033.107-NODE-107-length-13170-cov-9.710332_pt1 | contig 13170 bp, 12 predicted proteins | sample MGYA00564481_ERZ1463033 | MGnify/ENA primary metagenome ERZ1463033 (study PRJEB39244, sample SAMEA3635150) | Helicobacter pylori | study: EMG produced TPA metagenomics assembly of PRJEB11511 data set (Assembly of a 5300-year-old Helicobacter pylori...
TTTCAGTTGAGAGAATGCTTGATGAATACTATAACAAAATGTATATAAAATAATTATAAACACAAGAAAAACAAAACAACTTCAAAATAAAAGTTTTGAAGTTGTTTTTATTATTTATAATGTTTATTTAACTTTTACAATCCAACCTTCTGGTGCTAATACATCACCAAATTGAATCCCGTAAAGAGTATCATAAAGTTTTCTAGTAACTGGGCCAACTTCTGTTTCACTGTGGAAAACATGAAGTTTACCTTTATGTTCAATTCCACCAATAGGTGTAATTACAGCAGCAGTTCCACATGCGCCTGTTTCTTTAAAATCAGAAAGACTATCTATTGGAACATCTCTTTCTTGTACATCCATTTTTAAATACTCTTTTGCAATATAAATTAATGATTTTTTAGTTATGCTAGGAAGTATTGATGGTGATTTTGGAGTTACAAATACATTATCTTTTGTAATACCAAAAAAGTTTGCAGCACCAACTTCTTCAATTTTAGTGTGAGTTGCAGGGTCAAGGTATATACAGTCCGCAAAACCTTTTGATGCGGCGTGTTCATGAGCAAGAAGACTTGCAGCATAGTTTCCTCCAACCTTTACGTCGCCAGTACCAAATGGTGCAGCTCTATCATATTCATCTGATGTCATAAAGTTTACTGGAGATAGACCAGCTTTAAAATAAGCACCTACTGGGCAACAGAATAGACCAAATAAAAATTCGGGTGCTGGGCCTACTCCAAGGTTGTCCCCAATACCTATTACATATGGTCTTAGATAAAGTGTTGCTCCAGTTCCATATGGTGCAACGAAAGCTTCATTTGCTCTAACAACTTGCAAACATGCATCAAGAAATTTTTCATCTGAAATTTCAGGTATTAGGACACGTGAACAACTGTTCCTCAAACGTTTTGCATTCTCCAAAGGTCTAAATAATTGAATGCTACCGTCCTTTGTGCGATAAGCTTTTAAACCCTCAAAACACTGCTGACCATAATGAAGAGATGTTGAAGCTTCACTTATAGAAAGATTGTTATCTTTAACTAGTTTCCCATCATCCCATTTACCGTTTTTCCATATTGAGATATACCTAAGATCTGTCTTGCTATAAGCAAAACCTAATTTACTCCAATCGATGTTAACATTTGTGCTCATATTTATCCCTCCTATTATTTTTAAAACTGAATTACAATTAAAATATATTTTGTACATCATTAGAAAGATGACATCATATTCTAAATGTTGTAAAAATTCGTACAATACAAGATATAGGTTCTATTATAACATATAATATGTATAACAATGGCATTATCAGTATTTTAATAAATTGAATTCAAAATAGTTTTATAATGAATAAATATGTTCAAAATAATTTCTTAAAGCAATGTTTGCAAAGGGAGGTTTTACCCTTATTAGCCGAAATGCACTCATCCTTTGGTACTACTTTTCCGCATATTTCACAAATTGAATTTGAGGTAGAAGTCTTAAGGAGCCCAGATTTAGCTTTATTTAGTTTAGATCCAATGGTGTTTTTTTTATTTGATGGTGGATCATAATTTATGGGTGGATTTTTTTCTTCTCTTTCAACTATTGAATATTTCATAGCATATATACTTTCACCAAAAAGCTCTAGTTCAAATCTAGGATTTTCGGCATCATAAAATTCCTCAATAATAAGTCTTGTAACTTGAGCATCGTTAACTATAAGACCGCTTTTCTCTATGCCATCAAAAATACTTTTGGTTATGTTGTTTGTATCAGGATGTCTTTTGATACTTTTATAATATACCTTTAAAACGGCGATAAGAGATTCTGTTAAAAAAATGCTTGGATTCTGGCTTCTACATTGATAAGCAATTTCTTCTTCATATAAAGCATACCTATCGTGGTATTTTCCAGAATTATAAGGCAAAATGGCTCTCCCATTTGTATTAAAAAGTTTGAAATTGGATTTTGAAATGGGTGAGCCCTTTATAATGACTTTTGCATAAGTGTTATTCATATGTTCCCCCTAGGATCTATATTAAATATTTAAGTACTATATGTATTTAAAAAAATATTAGTCTTGTACATATAATTATATCATATAAAGATACACGTCAAAGTTTGAACAATTAAATTAGGCACATATAAATTTGATATGCTAAAGCTAATAAAGTATAATTATTAGATGTAAACTTTTTTAGAATATAAGATTATTAAAATATTTTTATGAATATATATAGAAAAATCATATAAATTACGTTAAAGGTGGGTAAAAACAATGGAAAAGGATATTAAAATACTTGCAATAGAATCAAGTTGTGATGAAACAGCGGCTGCAGTAGTAGTGAATGGTAGAGAGGTTTTATCTAACATAATTGCATCACAAATAGATATACATGAAAAGTTTGGAGGCGTTGTTCCCGAAGTAGCGTCTAGAAAGCACATAGAAGCAATAAGTGCTGTGGTTCAAGAAGCACTAGATGAAGCTAACGTTACATTAGATGATATAGATGCAATAGGAGTAACCTATGGACCAGGACTGGTTGGTGCACTACTTGTAGGGGTTCAATACGCTAAGGGCCTCGCATATGCAACCCATAAACCTTTAATCGGAGTTAATCATATAGAAGGGCATATAAGTGCTAACTTTATTCAATATAAGGAGCTTGAGCCACCATTTATGTGTTTGGTAGTTTCAGGTGGACATACATTTATTGTGTACATGAAGGATCACGGTGACTTTGAAGTTATGGCTGAAACTAGGGATGATGCAGCGGGAGAAGCATTTGATAAGGTAGCTCGTGCAATAGGCCTTGGGTATCCAGGTGGACCTAAAATAGATAAAATAGCAAAAGAGGGCAATGCAGATGCTATAAAATTTCCGAAAGCAAAATTTCATGATGTTACTTTGGATTTTTCATTTAGTGGAGTCAAATCTTCTGTATTAAATTATTTGAATAAAATGAATATGAAAAATGAGACAATTAATATACCTGACGTTGCCGCATCTTTCCAAAAGGCAGTGGTTAATGTTTTGGTAGAGAATGCCTTTGAGGCATGTAAAATTAAAGGGGTAGATAAAATAACAATAGCAGGTGGCGTGGCTTCAAACTCTTGCCTTAGGGAAACAATGATAAAAGAAGGGCAAAAGAAAAATATAAAAGTTATGTTCCCCGAGATGATACTTTGCACTGATAATGCAGCTATGATTGGAAGTGCAGCTTATTTTGAATTAATAAAGGGAAGAGTTTCACCATTAACATTAAATGCAATACCAAACCTAAAGCTTGGGGAAAGATAATAAAAGGAGTTTTTAAATTTTGTTTAAAATTAACTTAAATTTAATGCAAAGAAGAATCAGAAAATTACATTCACAACATGTTATACATGAGTCATTTCGATTTGGAATACTTCTTGCAATTGCAGGCGGTTTTTTGGATTCTTATACATTCATAGGAAGGGGAGGTGTTTTCGCTAATGCTCAAACTGGAAATATTGTACTGCTTGCCATATATGCTTCAAAAGGAGAATGGATGCATGCATTTGCTAATATTCCAGCTATAGTAGCTTTCGTAATTGGAGTAATTGTTGTTCAAACAATAAAAAATGATTCGTCCTGTTTATTTATAAATGACTGGCCACGGGTAGTTTTAATTTTTGAAATAATAGTCCTTTTTGTAATAGGATTTATACCTAGTACTATTCCTAATATTATTGTAAATGTTACAATTTCATTTGTTGCTTCTATTCAAGTATGTTCATTTTCGAAAATTGCTGATTCTCCGTATAGCTCAACCATGTCCACTGGTAACTTGCGATCAGCTGCAAGGGAGGCATATATTGCTTTCACCCAAAAGGATCATGAGGCAGCTATTCGTACTATTCGTCTTTTTACAGTTGTTTCTTCATTTTTATTAGGTTCATTTTTAGGAGGTATATTAACATTAAATATTGGGGTTAAAGCAATATGGGGCGCTGCACTTATAATAATCGGTGCTTTGGTGTTATATAACATTAATAATTCATAAATACAGTTTATAGTCAATTGGGCTAATTTAGTATATTTATTAACAAATATTATTATCTCCGAATTTCTTTATAAGACTCTTAAGTTCATCTATCTGTTTTTGCAAATCCTTATTCGTACTACTTGAATTAGTATTAGCATTACTTGCATTTTGGGCTTCTTCTTTTGCGTTAAGATTAGAAATTTGAGCCGCTATTACAAATATGGTCTGAGCTACACCAAATAAAAAATTGGCGACTACACCTTGTTGGTCAACATCGAACTTAGAAGCAATAATAATTCCTAGTATTGTTGCGAGTGTTGCCAACTCGGTAGGACTGTACTCTTCTAGTTTTTTCATATAATGCCTCATCCTAATATTGTTATATTATAGTATATTCATTTAACTAATATTGGGTAGGTTACATTTTGAAAATCATTGTTTATACCATGCGAAATATTTAAGTGAAATTTATAAAAAACGTTTTTTAATTTAAATAAATAATTTTAAATGATTATGTATAGGAAAAAAAATGAAGGAATATAATAATAAAGGTCATTAGGTTAAAAAACCTAATGTTATTTTTGCGTTTGTATATGTAAATTATTACAATAAATATAGAAAAAAACTTTAAAAGAAAATCTTCCCAGTTGATACAATAATATAAGTAGAGTATAATTATCTGAGTTTCAATGATTTAAAATAACGATTATTCTTACGAATTTAAATGAGGAGCAATATTATGACAACCCACCACAAAATAACCAAAACTTTGTTTAAGCTACTAATTATATCAATTTGTTTATTTCTAAGCATATTTGCAGTGGTGTCATGTTTAAATATAATTAAAAAAAACAATGAAAATAAAGATAATACGTCTAATAAAGGCACGACCATCAATGATAAAGATCAAAACATAAAGAATATTAAGTTAACAAAAATAGTATTTGAAAAAGGTAATAATGTATATCTTTATGATGAAATAAATAAACAAATTAAGTCTCTTGGAGATAATACAAAATCAAAAGATTTGTTACAACTTTCTCCGGATAAAACAAAAATTGTATTTAGGTATTTTAATGAAGGTGAACCTATATATCCTCCACATGTAATTATTTATGATGTTAAAGCTGAAAAACTAACAGATATTGTTATTAAAAATAAAGATGCACAACAAATTGTTGAACTCAAGTGGATAGATAATGAAAATATTTTGGTTACAGGGCATATTAATCCATCGGTTTCAGGTTATAGTGTATATAATATAAAAAGCAAAGCAGAACTAATTTCCTGCGTTGGTACCATACGGGATGTTAGTTTAGGTAAAAAAAATATTCTTTATAGTAATACACCGCACATATTTCCTCAGCCAAGAGCTAATTTATATGTTAATGGAAAGCAAATTTTTGAAATTAATAATGATAAGGAACAAATATTTGATGGTGTAATATCTAATGATGGCAAAGTAATTGCATTTAGAAGCTGGGTGACAGGTGAAAAGAATTTAAATGGTAAATCAAGCGCATATCTTAGTGTAGCCCAAATTAGTAGTAACGGAAATGCGATAAACAATCTAAAGCGGATAGTAATAAGTGGTGAAATTGTAGGGAAATTGAAATTTGATGATAAAAATAATTTAAGTATTATTGAAGATAAATTCATATATAAGTTAAATGATGGAAAGCTTATTAAGGTGGAAAACACACTGCCAAAGCAAAAAGAACTTACGGCGGTTCAGCTTAAAGAGTTTAGGCAAACTTTAGCTAAACAATTCCCTAAAGAGGTTATTTCAGATCAAACAGTGTTAGAAGATATAGATGTATATAATATGGTAGCCTTTTAGGACTTGAAACGAATATGAGAATTAGTAAAATATAGTTATATTTATGAAATTTATTAAAATTTTGTTAACAAACATTTGAAAATTTGGTATAATGACCTTATGTTTATAAAAAATTATGGAAGAAGGGTTATTATGAAAAAGGAAAATTCTTATAGGCCTCAGAAAACAAAAATCCATGTAAAGACGATACCAGAATTAATAGTTAGCAAATTAGTTATGTTACTAGGTTGTATTATACCAATATCTATATTTATAGCATATGCCATGAGGTTGAACTTTTTCTCTATTACAAAAATTCTATCAATATTTATTTTAATTATAAGCATAGCTGCATACTTAAAAAGTGAAATTATGTATCCTCATCCTAAAGTACTACATAAGGGTGATACTTTAGGTAGTAAAAAAAATGTGGTTTACAAAAAACATAAAATAAATTTTTCTTTTTCTCTAAAGAAAGGTCCGCTTCAAGTAGTTTTATCAATGTTAATAATTATATTATTAACTTATTTAGGACAAGGTATCTATAGATTAATGGGGTAAGGAGTATTAAATATGGATAATAATTATAAGTTTTTTAGAAATAAAGAATGCGAATATTTCCCGTGTCATGAGGTTAAAAATGATGAAAAATTTAATTGCCTATTTTGTTATTGTCCTCTGTATTTTCTTGAACATTGTGGTGGAAATGGAAAATTTGTAAAGGACATTAAAGATTGCTCATCTTGTTTGATACCACACTGCGAAAATGGTTATGAATATATTGTAGGTAAAATAAGGGAAGTTAATGAGGCGAAACGAAAATAATAAAAATCAAACAAAAGAAGTTATAATTATTTATAAAAACCTATAATAACCCATGAAAAACAAAAAAATGATAATGGTAACATTGTATTTAAAGTAATTATGGGTTATAATTAGAACATTAATTAAAAAAAGTTAATAACTTAACATAAAAAAATATATTTATTAAAAAGGCACTGTCAATTCAGCGCCTTTTTTTTACCCGAAATTATGGTGATAAGAACATTATTATATTCGTAGTAAGTGGATATACTAAAGAGCATAAAGAAATTAAAAAAAATTATAAACCGGAGGTATAAATGTGAAAGTAAACAGAAGATTAGAATTATTTAAAAATGTAACGGATAAAGAATGGAATGATTGGGAGTGGCAAGTTCAAAACAGAATAGAAACTGTAGAAGAACTTAAAAAATATATACCATTAACTATTGAAGAAGAAGAGGGAGCAAAAAAATGTCTTCAAACATTGAGGATGGCTATTACTCCATATTATTTAGCATTGATAGATCCCAGTGATCCCTATGATCCAATAAGGAAACAAGCTATACCAACGGCTCTAGAATTACACAAAGCAGATGCTGATTTATTAGATCCATTACATGAAGATACGGATTCTCCAGTGCCGGGGCTCACTCATAGATACCCGGATAGAGTATTGTTACTAATAACCGATATGTGCTCAATGTACTGTAGGCATTGCACAAGAAGAAGATTTGCAGGCCAAAACGATAATTCTATGCCAATTGATAAAATAGATAAAGCAATTGAATATATAAGAAATACGGTGCAGGTGAGAGACGTGTTGTTATCAGGTGGGGATGCGTTACTTGTAACAGACGATAAATTAGAATATATAATAAAAAAATTAAGAGAAATTCCACACGTTGAAATAATAAGAATAGGTTCAAGAGTACCTGTAGTTCTTCCACAAAGAATTACTCCAAAATTAGTTGACATGTTAAAGAAGTATCACCCGATTTGGTTAAATACACATTTTAATCATCCAAATGAAATTACAAAGGAAGCAAAGCTTGCCTGTGAAAGACTTGCAAATGTAGGAGTACCCTTAGGAAATCAGTCTGTTCTTCTAAGAGGAGTTAATGACTGTACCCATATAATGAAGGAGCTAGTGCAGGAACTTGTTAAAATTAGAGTAAGACCATATTACATATATCAATGTGACCTTTCAATGGGTCTTGAACACTTTAGAACACCTGTATCTAAAGGCATAGAAATAATTGAAGGATTAAGAGGCCATACTTCAGGATTTTGTGTGCCAACGTTCGTTGTTGATGCACCAGGTGGTGGTGGGAAAATCCCAGTAATGCCAGGATATATTATATCTCAAAGCCCTGAGAAAATAGTACTTAGAAACTTTGAAGGAGTTATAACTACATATCAGCAACCAACTAGTTATACTTCTATTTGTCATTGTGATGCTTGTACAGGAAAGAAAAATGTTCACAGAGTAGGAGTTGCTGGTTTATTAAATAATGAGAAAATGTCTATGGAACCGGTTGGACTTGAGAGAAGTTTAAGAGGACAAGAATAGTAAAACTAAAAATATATTAATAATAAGCTTAGAGAGTAAATCTTTAGGCTTATTATTTTTTACATTTATGGTCTGAACTTGTAACGGTTTTTGGAAAATCGAATAAGATGGTATCATAAGTAATTTTAGGAGGGAAAATTTGAAAATCCTAAAAATAGGTTCAAAAGGAACAGTGGTATCAGAAATACAAGCATTACTTAATAAGTTAGGTTATGTTGTTGGAGAAGTAGATGGAATATATGGACCTAAAACGTTCGACGCGGTAAAGAAGTTTCAAAAATATTTTGGATTACCGCCTACAGGCGATGTGGATGATGATACTTATAAACTTATGAACAGATTTTTATTGGGTTATGATACTTATAGAATTAAATCAGATGACACTCTATACCTTATAGCAAAACGTTATTACACGCCACTTGAAAGTATAATTACAGCTAACCCCCAAATTAATGCAAATAGATTGAGGGTTGGTGATGTAATTATAGTTCCTTACTCGTTAGATGTGGTTTATACAAATATTGATTACACTTATGAGATTATGAAAAAAGATTTAGAAGGATTAAAAGCTAGATACCCATTTATTGAAGTTGAGAGTGCTGGTAGGAGTGAACTTGGAAAAGAACTTTATTATGTAAAATTGGGTAATGGACCAAGCAAAGTATTTTATAATGGCGCGCATCATGCTATTGAATGGATAACCTCTGTACTTTTAATGAAGTTTATTGAAAATTTTGCTAAAGCCTATGCGATGGATCAGGATATAGAAGGGTATAATGTGCGTGATATATTCCGCACAAGCACTATATATGTTATGCCCATGGTTAATCCAGATGGAGTGGATTTAGTTCTTAATGGTCTAGAAAAAAATAACCCGTATTACAATGATTTAATTAAGTGGAATAATGGAAGTTTAGATTTTTCTAAAAATTGGAGTGCTAATATTCGAGGAGTAGATCTTAATCATAACTATGATGCTATGTGGCAAGAATCAAAGAATGCAGAGGCGAGTTATGGAATATATGGACCAGGCCCTACAAGATATTCAGGTACCTCGCCAGAATCAGAATCAGAGTCTAAAGCTGTAGCAAATTTAACAAGAAGTAATAATTTTAGATTAGTAATAGCATATCATACCCAAGGTGAACTAATATACTGGAATTTTCAAAATTTAGCAAGCTCTGAAGCTAAAGCAATAGCAATAATATTTTCACAATTGAGTGGTTATGATCTAGGTGAAACAACTGGAATTACCAGTTATGCAGGATATAAAGATTGGTTCATAGAAAAATTTAGAAGGCCGGGATACACCATTGAAGTTGGGCTTGGAGAAAATCCTCTTCCTATAAGTCAATTTAATAAGATTTATAGCGACAATATTAAAGTTTTATTAGAAGGAGCAACCATTTAATAACTACTCATAATAATAAAAGTTCAGCATGTTGGATGTTATGATAGTAGATAATTTGTTAACAGACTCTAGGTTTATTCCATAAAAAGTTTCCTAACACACTTAGAAGGCAGCCTGTCTCAAAAGTGCTAGCAACCTCTGGGTATTCCTTAGGGGTACATAACAATTATTAATTGTTATGCATCCTGGGTTGCTTACGGAAACTTTTTATTACATAAACCAATACTCTGTAGAACTCATTAAATACTATCTACCACGTCCTACATGCTGAACTTTTAATCGTTAGTAGAATAGTTGTTAAATTAGTAGTTTAATAGTAAATATGGTTTTTCTCCGAAGTGACTTGCAACAAGAAACGAACAAAGTATTGAACTTTGATTTAGAAATTCTTCTTTTGCGTTATAAAATCACCGTAAGACTGCCAGGAAGGTAGTCTAGCGAACCTGAGCCAGGACGGCGAATGTGAACGATAGGTGATTTTATAAAAGCAAAAGATTAGAATTTGTTAATTAAAGTTCATATTTGGAGTTCGGTTGCAAGGCCCGTAGGAGAAAGGAAATGAACGGTAACCACGTTTATTCTTCTTCTGATACAGCCAATTCCCATGCTGCGTAAAGATTTTCAAGTTCTTTTTTCACACTTAAAAGTTGATTGTTTGTTTCAACACTTCTACTTGGACTCGAATAAACCTCTTCAAGGCAAAGATCGTTTTGCAATTTTTCTGTTTCTTGTTCAAGCGATGCAATTTTATCTTCTAGTTCTTTAAAATCTAGTTTCTTTTGTTTCTCAAGTTTATCTTCTTCACGCTTCTTTTTTTTATCAAAATTAATTTGAGTTTTCGACATTCCTTCTTGCTCTTCTTCTAGCTTAAATCTTAAAGGATTTTTCTTCTTTTCTATATAATAACTATAATTTCCTAAATACTCTTTGAGTCCATCTTGATTTAATTCGAGTATTCTAGTAATTACCTTGTTTAAGAAATATCTATCATGTGATATTACGACAACGGTGCCGTCATATCCGAGTATTGAATCTTCTAAGGCCTCACGGGACATAATATCTAAGTGATTTGTTGGTTCATCTAGCAATAAGAAGTTTGCCTTAGATAACATGATTTTTAGAAGATTAATCCTACATCTTTCTCCACCACTTAAAGTGGATATAACCTTGAATACATCTTCTCCTATGAATAGAAATGCAGCCAGGGCAGTACGAACCTCTGTGGTAGTAAGTTTTGGAAATTCATCCCAAACTTCATCTATTATAGTTTTTTCTGGATTTAAATTTGATTGTTCTTGGTCATAATATCCAACAAAAATATTTTTACCCAATATTTTTATGCCTGTATCACTTGGTATTTGATCCATTATAATCTTAAAAAGGGTGGTTTTACCTCGTCCATTTTCACCAATAAGAGCAAATTTTTCTGACCTTTTTATGTCTAAATTTAGATTCTCAAATAAAAGGTTATCTCCAAATCGTTTTGATAGGTCCTCTATATGAAGAACATCATTTCCACTTTTAATTTCTGTTTCAAATTTGATTTTAGTGTCGCGAGGATCTCGATCTGGAGAGTGAATTCGGTCAATTTTGTCCAGAGATTTTTGTCTGCTATCTGCAGCTCTTACACTTTTTTCTCTATTAAAGGATCTGTATTTAGTTATAATATCCTCTTGTCTTTTTATTTCTGACTGTTGCACATTGTATGCTTTTAATTGAATTTCAAAATTTATTTTTTTTAATTCAATAAAATTTGTATAACTTCCATTATAACAATCTACATGTCCATTAATAAGTTCAAAAGTTTTATTGGTAATAGTATCTAAAAAGAACCTATCATGAGAAATAATAAACATAGTGCCTTTATAGGATTTAAGGTAATCTTCGAGCCATTCTATGGCGTCTAAGTCTAAGTGATTAGTAGGCTCATCGAGTAATAGTATATCGGGGTTCTTAAGTAATAACTTGCAAAGCGCAACCCTGGTTTTTTGACCTCCACTTAATATGTTTATTGGTTTATCATAATCGTCTTCTAAAAAACCAAGGCCCTTAAGAACTCTACTTATCTTAGCCTTATAGGTGTAGCCGCCTCTGTTATTGTAAAGCTCAGAGGTTAATGTGTATTCTTTAATTATCTTATTTTGATAGTCTTCTTTTGAAGCGTCATAAGGTAAACTCATTTTTATTTCCAGAGCCTTAAGATTTTTTTCAAGGTTTAATAAATTGTCGAATACTAAAAGCGTTTCTTCATATATAGTATTAGTTATATCTAATGATAAATTTTGGGATAAATAACCTAGCTTTTTATTTTTATCTATAAATAATTCACCAGCATCATGGTCCAATTGTGAGGTAAGTATTTTGAAAAGTGTAGACTTGCCAGCACCATTAGCACCAATAAAACCAATTCTTTCACCTTCATTTATACTTAAAGTTATTTTGTCTAAAATAACATCTATACCATAACTTTTGTGAATATCTTTGCAACTTAGAACTATCATAATTTTCACCTTCCCTGTAGCGTAGTCTTAAAATTAATAAATATTAATTAAATCTGTTCATATATTATTGTACTATTTATATTAAAGTTATTGTAGTAAAAAACAAATATATATAACATTAATTTTAAATAATAGTATAAAAAAGGTATAAATGGTGAATAGTGCTTAATATCTATTAAATTTGAAACAAAAGGTGATATTAACCTATAATGTGTGTTAAGATTGATAGTATGAAATTTATGATATTCATAGAGGAGTGTAAGTCGTGGAAAGAAAAAAAAATATATCGATGGCAGTTATTCGAAGATTGCCTAAATACAATAGATATTTAAAAGAACTTTTAAGGACTGATGTAGATAGAATATCCTCAAAAGAGTTAGGCGAGAGAATTGGCTTTACGGCATCTCAAATTAGACAAGACTTGAACTGCTTTGGGGATTTTGGACAACAGGGATACGGTTATAATGTTAAAGAATTATTAAATGAAATTAATGGCATATTGGGACTAGCAAAAGAATATAAAATGATAATAATAGGTGCTGGTAATATTGGGCAGGCTATTGCAAATTATACAAATTTTGAAAGGTTAGCTTTTAATTTGGCAGGTATTTTTGATGTTAATCCAAAGCTAATAGGACTTAAAATTAGAGATGTTGAAGTAATAGACATAGATGAATTAGTTGGTTTTCTCAAAACTACGCCAATAGATATAGGGGTAATTTGTGTTTCAGAAAATAGTGCTCAAACAGTTTGTGACATGATGGTAGCAAATGGCGTTAAGGGCATATGGAATTTTGCACCTGTGGATTTAGAAGTACCTAAAGAAATAATTGTTGAAAATGTACATTTAAGTGAAAGTCTCTTAACTCTTAGCTGTTTAATGAATGATAGGACTTAATCATAAAAAACAATTATTTGTTGTTGATATAGTTATCACAAAGATATATAATGGAATTGAGGCAAATGGCCTCGTATTCATTTAGGCTTATTTGTTATATTATTAACAAATAGTTAATGAATAGATTAATTCGTAAGGAGTGGATTGTTATGGAATACAAAAATATTGTTCTTCA
>ERZ1463033.108-NODE-108-length-13145-cov-10.641253_pt1 | contig 13145 bp, 15 predicted proteins | sample MGYA00564481_ERZ1463033 | MGnify/ENA primary metagenome ERZ1463033 (study PRJEB39244, sample SAMEA3635150) | Helicobacter pylori | study: EMG produced TPA metagenomics assembly of PRJEB11511 data set (Assembly of a 5300-year-old Helicobacter pylori...
TTCAACAATGAACACTGTGATGGCTATTTTCATGGGATTCATGAGTCTTAAGTTTCCAGGTACATTGGTATTATATTGGGTTATAAATAATGTAATACAAATAATTCAAACTGTAGTTATAAATAAAATTGAATTAAATAAAAAAGTGGATGAAGTATTAATAGCAGATAATAAAAATAGAAAATAAGTTTAACACAAGTGCCTAATTTTTACATTAAGAAAGGCGGGTGTAATACGATATGAAGATTATTGAAATGATGGGAAAAAACGTTGAGGATGCTACTAGTAAAGCACTAGACGAATTAAAAGTCACAAGAGATAAAGTTGAAGTTGAAACGTTAGATGAAGGAAGTAAAGGATTTTTAAATATCATAGGTGTAAAACCAGCTAAAATTAGGGTTACCGTTAAAAGGGATAGTTTAAAAGAAGCTGAAACCTTTTTAATGGAAGTACTACAGTCTATGAATATGAAAGCAGAAGTTAATCTTAAAGATGAAAACAATGAAATTCATATTGATTTAATTGGACCTAATATGGGACTATTAATTGGATATAGAGGTGAAACTTTAGATGCCCTTCAATACCTTGTAAGTTTAGTTGTAAATAAAAATCATGATCAAGAGTATAAAAGAGTATTATTAGATACTGAAAATTATAGAGCAAAAAGAGAAGAAACTTTAAAAAGGCTTGCATCAAAAATTGCTTATAAGGTTAGGGTAAGTGGCAGAGTATTAAAACTTGAACCTATGAACCCTTATGAGAGAAGAATAATACACTCTTCACTTCAAAATGATACATATATTTATACATTTAGTGAAGGTGAAGAACCTTATAGAAGAGTTGTAGTTGATTTAAAGAAAGCCTAAGGGCTTTCTTTTTAAATTTGTAAAACTAAACAATATAATAAATATTTATAAAATTGGGAGGATATATTTAATGAAAGAATTTGATACTATAGCTGCAATATCAACTAGCATAGGAGAAGGTGGTATATCCATAATTAGAATATCTGGCGATAAAGCCATAAATATAGTTGATAGTATATTTGTAGGTAATAATAATAGAAAGCTTAGTGATTTTAAATCTTATACTATGAGATATGGACATATAATAGATAAAAATGGAGTTAGACTTGATGAAGTTATTATTTCGTATATGAAAGGCCCTAAAAGTTTCACAGCAGAGGATACTATTGAAGTAAATTGTCATGGTGGGGTAGTGGGGACTAATAGAATACTTCAAGAGATTATTCGTTCTGGTGCAAGAATAGCAGAACCAGGAGAATTTACAAAAAGAGCATTTTTAAATGGTAGAATTGACTTAAGTCAAGCAGAAGCAGTTATGGATATAATAAGGGCAAAAACAGAACTTAGCATGAAGTCAGCACTTATGCAATCAGAAGGGTCAATTTCCAGGGAAATAAAAAATGTACGAAACAAATTACTTAGTGTAATAGCGCATATAGAGGTTACAGTTGATTACCCAGAAGAGGATATTGAAGATGTAACTGCAAATGAAGTACGCAAGGAAGTTACATTGATAATAAATGAGATAGATATGCTACTTAGCACGGCAGATGAGGGGAAAATTTTAAGAGAAGGTCTAAGTACCGTTATAGTTGGAAAACCAAATGTAGGGAAATCATCACTGCTCAATGCTCTTGTTAAAGAAAAAAGAGCTATTGTTACAGAGGTACCAGGTACAACAAGAGATGCCATAGAAGAGTATATAAGTATAGAGGGCATACCAGTTAAAATAGTAGATACTGCTGGAATTCGTGAAACTGATGATATAGTTGAAAAAATAGGCGTAGAAACATCTAAACAAAAAATAGATGAGGCAGATTTAGTTATATTAATGTTGGATTCAAGTATGGATCTTAGTCATGAGGATATGGAAATAATTAATTATATTAAAGAAAAAAAATATATTGTACTATTAAATAAAAGCGATTTAGGTGGTAAAATAGATATAAGTGAATTACGAAATCTAAAATCTAAGTATATTACTGATATTTCAATAAAAACTGGTTTTGGATTAGATGACCTTAAAAATAACATAAAGGATTTATTTTTTAACGGTGAAATTAAAACAGAAGGTGTATTCGTTACAAATAATAGACATAAGCAATCTTTAATCCGGGCAAAGGAAAATTTAGAATCATCACTAAATGCTTTAGAGTATACTGCAGCTATAGATTTAGCTTCAATTGATATAAGAAATGCATGGATGAATCTAGGTGAGATTACAGGTGAGGCACTAGATGAGGATATAATTCATAAGATATTTTCAGAATTTTGTTTAGGAAAGTAGGGGTAAATATGAAATACGATGCAGGGAATTTTGATGTTATAGTTATTGGGGCCGGTCATGCGGGTTGTGAAGCAGGCCTTGCAGCGGCAAGAATGGGGTGTAAAACTTTAATTTGTGCTATAAATTTAGATAGCGTGGCTCTAATGCCTTGTAACCCTAATATTGGGGGGACTGCTAAGGGACATTTAGTAAGGGAAATAGATGCACTTGGTGGTGAGATGGGAGTAAATATTGATAATACTTACATACAATCAAGAATGCTAAACACTTCTAAAGGACCAGCTGTTTTCTCATTAAGAGCTCAAGCAGATAAAAAGGCATACGGCATGAGAATGAAAAAAGTATTAGAAAATCAGGAAAATTTGCAACTCCGACAATTAGAAGTAGTATCAATAGATGTAGAGAATGGAAAAATCAAAGGCATTCTTACGAAAAATGATGCATATTTCACGACTAAGGCTATTGTAATAGCATCTGGAACATATTTGAAATCAAAGGTCATAATTGGAGATCTTAGCTATAGTGAGGGGCCTAGTGGATTACAACCTGCGAATGAGCTTTCCAATTCATTATGTGAAATGGGAATAACACTTCGAAGATTTAAAACAGGAACACCAGCTAGAGTAAATAGACGTTCAGTTGACTTTTCTAGGATGGAGGAGCAACTTGGCGATAATGAGGTAGTTCCATTTTCGTTTATTAGTGATGATATAAGTCGAAATCAGCTATCATGTTATTTAACTTATACAAACGAAAATACTCATAATGTAATTAGAAAAAACATAATGAGATCACCATTATATAATGGTTCAATTAAGAGTACAGGGCCTAGATATTGCCCATCTATTGAAGATAAAGTAATGAGATTTACAGATAAGACAAGACATCAAATATTTATTGAGCCTGAAGGGGAGAATACTCAGGAGATGTATGTTCAAGGTATGTCTAGTTCACTCCCAGAGGAAATACAGGTGGAAATGTTAAAAACAGTACCAGGACTTGAAAATGTAGAAATTATGAGAACAGCGTATGCCATAGAATATGATTGTATAGATTCAACGAATTTAAAGCTTTCATTAGAATTTAAGGATATTAGTGGGTTATTCTCAGCTGGTCAAATAAATGGTAGCTCAGGATATGAAGAAGCTGCATCACAAGGTATAATTGCTGGTATTAACGCATCACTTCTTACTCAAAATAAGGATCCATTAATATTAAAAAGATCTGATGGATATATAGGCGTTTTAATTGATGATTTAGTTACTAAGGGTACAAATGAACCGTATAGAATGATGACCTCAAGAGCTGAGTATAGATTACTTTTAAGACAAGATAATGCTGACTTAAGGTTAACGGAGATAGGGCATAGTATAGGATTAGTTGATGAAAATAGATATGAAATTTTTACAAAAAAGAAAATGCAAATAGAAAAAGAAATTGAAAGAATAAAAAGCTTGCAAGTTACAAATAAAAAGGAGATCGAGGAATTTTTAATTTCTTGTAATTCTACGCCACTAAAAAAACCTATTAGTTTATATGAACTTATAAAAAGACCAGAACTTGACTATTTTATGGTTAAAAAACTAGATATGGATAGACCTATATTAAATAAATACATATGCGAGCAAGTTAATATTGTTTCAAAATATGAAGGGTATATCCAGAAACAATTAGATCAAATCAAACAATTTAAAAAATTTGAAAGTAAAAGTATATCTAGAGACATAAATTATGACAAAATAAAAGGTTTGAGGATAGAGGCTATGCAAAAATTAGGAAAAATCAAACCTGAAAGTATAGGTCAAGCTTCTAGAATATCAGGAGTATCACCTGCGGATATGTCTGTCCTAATGATATATCTTGAGCAACAAAAAAGACTTAGAAACTCAGAAAGTGAAAATAAATTATAAAATTATATGGGGGTGAAGTGTGGAGTACTTTGATATATTAAATGAGGCTAGCAATAATGTAGGACTTAAATTTGATCAAAAGAAATATGATCAATTTATGTTATATAAAGATCTTATAAAGGAATGGAATGAGAAAATAAATTTGACTGCCATAAAAGAAGATGAAGCTATAGTTCAAAAACATTTTATTGATTCTATGAAGGTTTTTAAGTTTGATCAGCTAAAGAATGCAAAAAATGTTATAGATATAGGCACTGGTGGAGGTTTTCCAGGTATTCCTATGAAAATAATAAAACCTGAGGTTAATATAGTGTTACTTGATTCACTTAACAAGAGAATTATTTTTTTGAATGAAGTAATTAATCGACTTGATCTAAAAAATATTAAAGCTATTCATGGTAGGGCAGAAGATTTTGCAAAGGAAAAACAATATAGAGAAAAATTTGATGTGGCAGTATCAAGAGCTGTTGCTAATTTAACTGTTTTAAGTGAATATTGTATACCGTATGTAAAGGTCGGAGGGTATTTTGTAGCAATGAAAGGTCCTGCAGTTGAAGAGGAAATTAAGTTGTCAAAGAATGCAATAAGGATGCTCGGTGGACAAATAGAACATATAGAAAAGGTACAAATAGAGGGCAGTGATTTAAATCACAATTTAGTAATAATAAAAAAGATTTCACAAACACATAAAAAGTATCCTAGAAAAGCAGGTATAGTGGCTAAGGACCCTTTGTTTTAGCTATGGGTTAGTATGATTGCAGCACTGAAAGTGATGATTACAGCACTGAAAGTGATGATTAATGCTATAATTTGTCGTACGAAAGAATAAAAAAAAAGAAGGAAATAACACAATAAAAGAGAATTGTTAATATAAGGTAAAAAATGAAAAAGGAAAAATTGAGGGATGGTATATTATGCAAAATAGTGTAAATCACGTATCTATAGAATTAATTTCTCCAAATACTTATCAACCTAGAAAGCACTTTAATGAAGAAACTATTGAGGAACTGTCTCAGTCAATAAAATCTTATGGAATAATTCAACCATTAACAGTTAGAAGAAGCGGGGAAAACAGGTATGAATTAGTTGCTGGGGAAAGAAGACTAAGAGCAGCAAAGAAAATAGGACTTGAACAAGTTCCAGTAATTATTGTAGATATAACGGATAAAGAATCTGCAGCAATTGCACTACTAGAAAATTTACAAAGAGAGGATTTAAATTTTTTAGAAGAGGCTATGGCTTATTATAATCTTATACAAGATCATTCATATACACAAGAACGGTTAGCACAAATGATAGGTAAGAAACAATCAACAATTGCAAACAAATTAAGATTACTTAAATTGGATAAGGAAATAACTAACATTTTAGTAGAGAATAAGCTTACGGAGAGACATGCTAGAGCATTGCTTCGATTGCCTAATATAAATCTTCAAAAGAAAGTGTTGAAATTAGTAGTTAGTAAATCACTTAATGTCAAAAATACAGAAGAACTTATTGAAAAAGAATTATTGAAATTATGTAGAAGCGAAGTGGCGGCTGGCGGAAAGAAAAAGATAAAAGGAATTTTCGCGCCTAGAGTTTACATAAATACTATTAAACAAGTCTTTGATAAATATGGTATAAATGCGGAATATAAGTCTAAGGAATTAGAGGATAGTATAGAAGTAACAATTAGAATACCTAAAAAATGATTTTAAAAAGCAGAATGTTTCACGTGAAACATTCTGCTTTTTTATATTTTATTGGAAAATTTAAAAAAGTACTATTAAAATATTTAACATAAATATATAATGAACTATATAGTACATTATATAAGTCTATATATTTACCAATATAAGCTTATACACGTATAAATAATATTATGAAGGGTAGGTGTAGTCATGAAAACAATATGCATTTTCAACCAAAAGGGAGGGGTAGGTAAAACTACTACAAATATAAATTTATGTTCTTACTTAGCGATGCAAGGGAAAAAGATTTTAACAATAGATATTGATCCTCAGGGGAATACTACAAGTGGACTCGGAATTGATAAGAAAAAAATTAGTTTATCAACTTATGACTTGTTAACTTCAGATATTTCTATTAATGATACTATAAAAGAATGTGAGCTAGTAAATAATTTATACATAGTACCCTCAACAATGGAACTTGTGGGTGCAGAAGTAGAACTTATAAATATAAATAATCGTGAAAATATATTAAAAGAAAAGCTTAAAGAAATCAAAGGTAAGTTTGATTATATTTTTATAGATTGTCCTCCATCACTCGGAATTTTAACGATAAATGCTCTTACAGCAGCGACTAGTGTTCTTACGCCTATCCAATGTGAATTTTATGCTTTAGAAGGTGTTGGACAATTAGTAAATACCATTCAACTAGTTAAAAAATCTTTAAATAAAAAGTTGGAAATTGAGGGTATAATTTTAAGTATGTATGATAATAGAACGAAATTATGTAATGAGGTAGTGGCAGAAGTTAAAAAATATTTTAATGATAAAGTTTATGAAACAACAATACCGAGAAATATAAGATTGGCTGAATCCCCGAGTTTTGGATTACCAATCATGCTTTATGATGATAAGTGCAAAGGAGCACGTGCTTACGAAGACTTAGCAAGTGAGTTTTTAGATAGACAAGGGAGATGACAATATTGAATAAAAAATTTGCTCTAGGCAAAGGACTAGGGGCTTTAATACCAGAAGAAGAAATTATTGAAGATAGTTCTACTATTTTTAAAATACCAATGAATTTAATTAAGGCTAATAAGGATCAACCAAGAAAAAACTTTGATTCTGAAAAAATATTTGAATTGGCTCAATCAATAAAAGAACATGGTGTGATTCAACCTATTATATTAAATAAAGAAGACAATATATATATTGTTGTAGCAGGTGAGCGAAGATTTAGAGCGGCTAAAAGTATTGGTCTCGTGGAAATACCAGCAATTATTATGAATATAACTGATAAAGAAGTGTTAGAGATATCATTAATAGAGAATATTCAAAGAGAGGATTTAAATCCTATAGAAGAAGCTATTGCGTATAAGAAATTATTGTTAGATTTTAACCTTACTCAAGAAGAAATTAGTAAGAAGGTATCTAAGTCAAGAACAGCTATATCAAATACTATGAGGTTATTAAACTTAGATGAAAGAGTTCAAGATTATATAATGGATGGAGTAATCTCAGAGGGGCATGGGAGGGCAATACTTGGAATAAATGATAAAGAACTTCAATATCAAATTTCTCAGATGGTTATAGATGATAGTCTTAATGTACGCGAAACGGAAAAATTAGTAAAAAACTTTGAAAATAAAAAGAGTGAAAAAGTGGTTAATAATAATAATAATATATATTATAAAGATATAATGAGTAAATTAGAGGGTCGTTTTGGTACAAAAGTTATTATCAATGCTAAAAATAAAAACAAGGGTAAAATAGAAATTGAGTATTATTCAGAGGAAGATTTTGAAAGAATATTAGAAGTTTTTAATATATAATGTTTCACGTGAAACATATTTGAGAGGAAGTAGCTTATAATGGAGAACATAATTAATTTTATAAAAAATTCTGAATTATATATAGTAATAGGTCTTATTATTTTTGTACTTATACTAATTATATTAGTTGCAATAACATATAGAGCTTTAAATAAATTAGAAAGTAAATACAGGAAGTTAATGAGAGGTGTAGACAATAAAAATTTAGAAGAAATGGTTATATCATATTTAGATAAAGTAGATGAAGTTAAAGACCAAAATAGAAATGTAAAACAATTGTATGAGCGAATAGATGGAGATTTAAAAACTTGTATACAAAAAACTTCAATCATAAGATATAAGGCATTTGATGATATGGGTAGTGATTTAAGTTTTTCTATAGCATTGCTTGATGGAAATAGTAATGGGTTTATATTAACAAGTATTTATGGACGAGATGAAAGCACTACCTATGCTAAACCAGTAGATAAGGGAATATCTAGGTATGAATTATCAGATGAAGAAAGCGAAGCATTAGAGCAAGCTGTGAAAGCAAGAAAATAGTAGAAGTATTTAAAATTACATTAAAATATTAGTAATAAAAATTCTCTTTTGTGGCATACTAAAAACAAAAGAGGTTTTTTATGGTAATATGTGTTTCACATGATCTTGAATATTTACAAGATGAATTAACGCAAAGGGGTTACACAGTGATAAACAACACAGATAATAATACCCACTGTGATGCAATAATATGTAAACTTAAAGAGGGCGGTCTTAAAAACTTAATGATGCAAAGTAGTACAAATAGAGATGGAACTTTAATTGTCGATAGTGGAAGTAAATCAATAGATGAAATCGAGTATATATTAAGTACTAGAGTATATAGTCCAATATTTTAAATTAAAGACATCCGCTTTTAATAAGTGGATGTCTTTAATTTAATAAAAAATTATCCTTCAACATTATTTATATTAGAATCATCATAGATTGAATTTAATTTTATCCCACCAATAGTTTTTAGCACTGAATGATAAAGACCTTTAGAAATGGCGTCAGCAAGTATCATTACTGTGTATAGCCTTGTGTTTTGAAGAACCATAAATTCAAAGGCACCGGATATGTTTACAATTCCAGTTATGCTTAGATCACCAACTTTAGGTAGGTCTTTGTTCATAGCGGCACCGGGGCTTAAGGGTTTTTCTTCAACTACTATTTTGCCTACATTTTGTAAACTTCCAAGGCAAGCATCAATCGCAATAATATAAGGGTTGGTATATGTATAGTTAATTTCGTCAATTGTTTCGCATAAATTTTTTGCATGAACTGGGCATTCAAGATTACCATAAATATGAATTTTGTTCCTAATTAGAAAGTTTAGTTTATTTCCAACAAGTGGTCCTAAACTATCTCCTGTAGATCTGTCTGTCCCAATACATAAAACAACAATGGGACGCGATGACTTAACTATAGGGAAAATATATTGACTTATAATATCTCTTAATTTAAAAGTACAATCTCTTGACATAGAATCTAAAACAATTTTATCCATAATAATAAAACCTCCTATTTGGATTTTAACCACATAGGAGGTTTTATATTCTATAATACATCTACCTTTTTCAATATATTGTAAGAAATCAATAAAAACATACAAAATAATATTCCGACAATACCATTTGCTTTAAGCCCTATAAAGATAGCAGCGAGCACTGCGACTGGGTGAAGACCTAGTGATTGAGACACAATCTTAGGTTCAATAACCTGCCTTATTATAGTTATAATTATATAAGATATTAGAAGGCCCAAAGCTGCAATAAAATTTTTAGAAATAAAAAATATTATTATTATTGGAAGATATACAGCTCCTATACCAAAAATAGGGAGTAAATCAAATATGCCACATAATATACTTAAGGTTACAGCGTATTTTACCTTGAAAACTAAGAAAACAACTAATGTTTCTAAAAATGTTATAGTGATTATAAGTAAGTAAGAAAGTAAATAGTTTTTAAGCATTTTTTTTGACTCATCAAATATATAATGGATTCTATCTTCACTTTTAGGGGGAATTATATTAAAGGTTTTTCTATTTAAAGACGATAAATCTCTTGTGAAAAAATATGTAGTAAGTAGCGTAAATAATAAAACCATTAAAACGTAAGGGATGGTAGATACAAAACCTAAAGTTTGTGAAAATATTTTTGTGGAAGCGTTCATACTAATATTTATGGTTTTAGTTATATAATTAGTAATATTGGATTCAATATTACTAATTATACTTGGATCTAGATTTTTATAATAATTTTGTAAATTATTAAAAAAATTCAATAGAATTTCCTTGTTTAAGGTGATATATGATTGAATGTTCTTTCCAAGTTGTATTGATTCTGAGGTTAAAGTGGTGATAATTAAAGAAAATAATATAATAATAAAAGTGAAGAATATGCTTGTTGTAAGTAATGAAGCTGTAGCATTTTTTAGCTTGAAATTTATCATTAAATATCTTGTTGGTTTTTTAAGGAATGAGGCTAAAATAAAAGCGAATACAAAAGGAAGCGTATAGGCTATAGTTCCAAAAAAGATTATAAAAACAAATGTGTATAAGACGAAGAAGATAGTTAGTTTATCTATTTTTTTTAGAATGTTTTCCATGTAAATAAAATCACACCTTTCTAATAATAGAATTAAGAGAGCTAAGTGTATAGTCAATGTCTTTGCTATCATTAAAGGGACCGATGCCAAATCTTAAAGTACCAGATGGGTAAGTTCCAATACTTTTATGAGCAAGGGGTGCACAGTGCAGGCCAGTTCTTGTTGTAATTCCATATTCATTATCTAGAATAAAGCCAAGCTGGGAATTGTCAATTTTAGTTGAATTGATTGATATTGTAGAAGTTCTTGTAGAAACACAGGGATCACCATAAACATTAATGGAAGTAATATTTAAAAGCCCATCTATAAGTTTTTTACATAAATATTCTTCATTTTCGCGAATGGAATCTATTCCTTTGTCATTAATATAATTAATACCTTCTAAAAGTCCTGCTATACCTGGGGCATTTAATGTACCGCTCTCAAATTTATCAGGTAAAAAATTTGGTTGAATAATGCTGGATGACAGACTGCCTGTGCCCCCTTCTATAAACGATGAGCATATTTCATTTAATTTATCATCAATTAAAAAACCACCTGTGCCTTGAGGCCCAAGTAAACTTTTATGTCCTGTAAAAGCTAGGGCATTGCAATTTAATTTATAGAAATCAATGGGTAATACACCGGCAGTTTGGGCGACGTCTATAATAAAATATATATCTTTGTCTTTGCATATTTTGCCGATAGTCTCGAGTGGCTGAATGCTTCCAATAATATTTGATGCTTGAGATAAAACAACTAATTTTGTATTAGGTTTAAGTGTATTTATAAAGTCATCAACACTGATTAAACCATTTTTTGAACAAGGAATTATATCTAGTTCTATTATGCCTTGTTTAGCAAGAGAACTTAAGGGTCTTAGAGTAGCATTATGATCCATTGATGAGGTTATTATGTGCCAGCCTTTTTGCACACAAGATTTTATAAGCGTGTTCAATGAAGTAGTAACATTTGGAGTGAAAATTACATTTTCAACTTTATCAAAATGAAAGAAATCCATTAATGCGTATCTGCAATTTAAAATAACTCTGTTTCCAGCGAGAGAAGTGCTAGACGCTCCCCTACCTGGATTTGATCCAATATTCATCATATAATTCATCATTGATGTATATACTTTTGGTGGCTTAGGGAATGTAGTTGCGGCATTATCTAAATATATTTTCATAAGTTCCTCCAATTTTAAACAATAAATTAATATTTCGATTATAGCTATAGGAAATAAAATATTACAAATAATAAGGTTTAAATGCTGTTTTCCTATAATTAAAACTATAAATAGATTATAATAAAATTATCCATAAAAAATATATTGTTGGTAAAGTTTATTATATGTGATAGATGTTTAATTTTATATAAGATAAAAACCATGGTCATTTAAATAAAAATACATGTTTTTAAATTTCCATATAATACAATATTATAATCGAAAGTTAGGTAAATGTATATGAACCAAACAGCTTTATAAAACATAAAAACTATAAGGTAAAGAAATAGGGTGAAAAATAATGAGTAAGCATTATATAGTAACGTTTCAAAATACACATGAGGCTATGAAGGCTGAAAGGGAAACTGTAAAAAAACAAATTAAAGTAGTAGTTATTCCGACGCCAACATATATAACTAAAAGTTGTGGAATTAGTTTATGGGTATGTGAAGAAGATATTCAAGGTATTATTAACCTCATAAAAGCAGAAAACATTAAAGTTAAGGAAATTTTTAAGAATAATGGGGAAAGTGTAAAAAACATTACCATATAGTTTAAATTAATACAATAAAGTTTGAAAAAAATTATGAACAGCTTTAAAAAAGATGGATTAATAATTAAGGGAAGGTGGGATGTTTGATGAAAGTATTTAATTTAGGAGATATTGTTGAAATGAAAAAAGTGCACCCTTGTGGTAGTAAAGACTGGGAAATAATTAGATTGGGTGCAGATATTAAAATAAAATGTTTAGGGTGTGCGAGAATAGTTATGCTTCCAAGAGTTAAGTTTGACTCAGGAGTAAAGAAAATAATAAAAGAAAATGTATTAAATAAAGAAAAAGGAATTACTAAGGAATAATTACTTGATTTTTTTAAAATTAAATGATATAATCTATTATTGTAATCCCTGCCGTGCAATGCATGGCCGTTAGTCCGAGGGGAGGAGGTGAAATTAATGAGAAAATATGAAACTATATTCATATTACATCCTTCATTAGACGAAGAAGCTGTTAAAGCTAACGTTGAAAAGTTTAAAGGTGTAATAGAAAATAATGGTGGAGAAATTGAAAATGTTGATGCGTGGGGCAAAAGAAAACTAGCTTATGAAATACAAAAAGTTGGTGAAGGTCACTATACATTAATCAATTTCAATGCAAATCCAGAATTACCTAAAGAATTAGATAGAGTATTCAGAATTACTGACAGTGTTATAAGACATATCATAATAAATCCAGAAAAATAGGTGGTGCTTTTATGAATAAAGTTGTTTTAGTTGGTAGATTAACAAAAGATCCTGAGCTTAGGTTTGCTCAAGGAACAGGAACAGCTGTAGCCACTTTCACTGTAGCCGTTAATAGAAGATTTAAAAGAGAAGGTCAACCAGAGGCAGACTTTATACCGATAGTGGTATTTGGAAAGCAAGCTGAAGCTACTGCTAATTACATGAGTAAAGGCAAGCTATTAAGCGTATCTGGAAACATTCAAACTAGAAATTATGAGGCTAAAGATGGAACTAGGAGATATGTTACTGAAGTAATTGCTGATGAAGTTGACTTCCTTGAATGGGGAGGAAATAAATC
>ERZ1463033.109-NODE-109-length-13113-cov-8.374943_pt1 | contig 13113 bp, 13 predicted proteins | sample MGYA00564481_ERZ1463033 | MGnify/ENA primary metagenome ERZ1463033 (study PRJEB39244, sample SAMEA3635150) | Helicobacter pylori | study: EMG produced TPA metagenomics assembly of PRJEB11511 data set (Assembly of a 5300-year-old Helicobacter pylori...
TTAATATAATAATTTTTAAAAAGAATACCAAATTCATTCAAGAATGTTTTTTTGTAATACTAACTTGATTGTTTAAACTGATAGCCTTAATATTTATTTTACCATTTTTATCCTTAGACACTCTTGTATATCCACAAAATACCACATCAGTGTTTCTACTTATTTCATTAGTTAAAGTTTCAATCATATTAGGTTCAATATAATCATCAGAATCAACAAATTGAATGAATTTTCCTGTGGCTGCTTTTATACCTTTATTTCTAGCAGATGACACTCCCAAATTTTTCATATGTTCTACTTTAATACGATTATCTAGTTTTGCAAAGATATCACACAAATGTCCACTATTATCAATTGACCCATCATTAATAAGAATTAATTCTATATATTTATATGTTTGATTTAAAATGCTCATAATACATCTCTCTATATATTTTTCTGAATTATATACAGGAACTATTATACTAACAATCCTATTATGATACACTTTCTTCATCCAATCCTAAATCTTTTTTTATTTTAGTGGTTGATATTTTTGGCGTTCTTGATAGATATACTACATCACAATATTCTTTTAAGAAATCAAATTTTCCAGACCAATCGTTTCCAATAGTAAACACGTCAACATTAAATTCCTTAACATCTTGAACTTTCTGTTCCCAACTATCTTCAGGTATAACCAAATCCACATAACGTATAGCTTCAATAAGCTTCTTTCTTTGATCATACGAGAAATAACACTCTTTACCCTTTATAGCGTTAAATTCATTAGTTGACAAGGCTACTATAAGATAATCCCCCAGTTCTCTAGCTTTTTTTAATATATTTATATGACCATAATGTAACAAATCAAAAGTCCCATATGTAATTACTTTTTTCATTAGTTTTGTCCTCCCTTAACGATATCATTCTATAAACCTAATTCATTAAATAGCCTTTTAGTATTGTTAAAGTTTGAATAGCTATTAGTTTTATTATTAACTTCTTCTCTAATATCTTTAAAATCGTCTATGTCATTGTTTATATTTTTTATGTAAGTTTTTAACTCAGAGACATCTTTAATCATTGGTCCTGGAATCCAATCATAAATATCTTCAAAAACAAACCCTCGGCTACTACTATATTCTTTTAAATCGTCCATTACAAAGCCAATAGGTTTATTAAGCAACATAAAATCAAAATAGACTGATGAATAATCAGTAATAAAAGCATCGAATTCTTGAAATAATGAATATAGTTGCTCACCTATATTTTTAAAATCACAATTTGTAACTATCTTAATGTTACTTAATTTACTAAAGTCCTTTTTTTTAAGATAATCCATAGGATGTAACTTAATTACAAGTAAATCATTATTATCCCTTAAATATTTATTAAACTCTTCTAATTCTTCATTAGATAATAACGGTAATTTTCCATTTTTGTGTTTACCATCATTTCGTATTTCTGCCATAACTGATTTTCTAAATGTCGGCATCCATAATATTTTCTTATTATAAATTTCCCCATTTATCTTTAATTTAGATAATATATTTTTAAACTTATTTATTTCATCATTTCTAGGTAATCCAGTAATTAATACTTTACTCTTGCTTACCCCAAAAACCTTCGATATGACATTTTGAAATTCATCAGATGTAGCTATAGTATATGTAAAATGAGGAACATTCTTCTCCTCTTTATTGTCTAGATATCCTATGTTTTTAAGTGGCATACCATGCCATAAATTAATTACAATTTGCTTTTTAAGATTTTCTACCCCATTAAAAGGTGTATGAGTATAGAATATATACTTCGAAGTCATATAATTTAATAACCCCAAAAGAGAATTCTTTTTTACAACCTTAACCTTAAATGAACGTTGTAATTCACTAATTTTATTTGGAATAAATAAGTCATTTACTAACCACACAATTTCATATTGAGTCAAATTTTCTTTAATTATATAATTGAATACACCCATACAATTATCAGAGAAATCTGGAAAACTAACTAAACAAATCTTATTTCTTTTCTTTTTTAACATCTTATTTAATAATGAACATATTTTTAAAATACATATATTTATCAAAAAATCATTCCTTTTTTTAATATTTATTGTTTAATATAATATTATCGGTAACTATACTATATTTCTACCATTCGGAGTCTATCCTTATATTAACATACTAATCGTTTTTTGTCGTTTGATGTCGACTAACATTGTCTCATAAAAAAAACTATACAAAAAAATAAAGAAATGTTTAGAGATGTAAATTACACTTTACTTCTCCATTCATTTCTTTAAAATTATTTTTATATCTGTATATATTATAATTTTGACTATTCTATATTATAGTTTTTATGAATAACTCAATATAAGTTAAGTTAACCATAAGTATATACCTATTCCTTACTAATTTTTATTTTTATCATTATATACAAAGTTACAAGGTTTTCCTTCACAATTTAAAACCTCTTCATCATCTTCGCCAGTATAAATTTCTTTACTAGTTACATCACTTCCAGTTGCTGTTCCAAGCAATTTTTCGATATCTGTTGATATATCTTCTGGCGTAGTTGTTGGTTCAAATCTATATTCTACATTACCATCTCTACCAATAAGAAACTTTGTAAAATTCCATTTTATTGAATCTCCTACTAGTAATTCCGGAAATTTTTTCTCAAGCATATCATTAAATTTTTTTTCATTAGGCTGATTCAAGTCAAATCCTTTGAATTTTGCTTTTTCTGTAAGGTATTTAAAGATCGGATGAGTATTATTTCCCCTTACATCAGTTTTCTCAAACAATGGGAAACTCACTCCATAATTAATCTCACAGAAATTTTTTATTTCACTACTTTCACCAGGTTCTTGAGCTGCAAATTGATTACTTGGAAAACCCAATATTTCAAAGCCCTTGTCCTTGTACTGCTCATAAAGCTTCTCTAAACCCTTGTATTGTGGTGTAAATCCACACTTGCTTGCTGTATTAACTATAATAAGTACCTTTCCCTTATATTGTTTTAAAGAAACCTCTTCCCCATCTATTGTAATTGCATTAAAATCATAAATTGACATTTATTATCCCTCCATTTTTACTAACCATAGTTTTTTATGTAAAAAATTAATATTTCTTAATAGTTATTATTATCTATAAATCTATTATAGCACAAAAAAGATAAATTACAATAAAGTTTAGCCTTTATTTATAGTATTCTAGATATAAAAATATTCAAATATTTAAAAATTCATTAACTTAGATATGGAATTTATTATATTAGCTGAAAATGTGCTATAATAATTCTTTAATGTCTTTACATACATAAAGAAATTAGATATATCTAATTTCTTTATGTATGTTGAATACCATTATAAATGGAAAATTTGTTAGGAGTGAAAAAATATGAAAAGTACAATATTAACACCTAGTGGGGTAATAAAATTAGAAGAAGAATTAACCCTACGAACCGGAGAAAAAAGAAGAGAAATAACAGCAGCTATTAAAGAAGCAAAAGGGCATGGCGATCTAAGTGAAAATGCAGAATATGATGCAGCTAAAGATGAGGAAGCAACTAATAATGATAGAATAATTGCAGTACAAGAATTGCTTCGAAACTCTACAGTAGTAGATGACGAGAGCAGTGATGAACACTTAGGTCTTGGTGGTCAGGCTGACATTAAATTTCTTGATACAGATGATATTGTAAAAGTACGCTTGGTATCCACAGTAGAGACCAATCCAGACCTTATGAATATAAGTATTGAATCACCACTTGGAATTGCAATCTATAAAAAGGCACTTGGAGAGAAATGCACAGTTTTAGCCCCTGAAGGTAATTACGAAGTAACTATAGAGAAGATTTACGAATAGTAAAAAATATTAAGACTACTTAAATCTTTTTTATAAATTTTTTGATCAAAGTAAAAATTTAAGCAGAGAGTAATCACTACTTAAATTTTTTCATATTACTAATGAGCTTTGTCAGTTGACGAAGCTTTAAAACTTTTTTCAATCATTCCTACAGCTTTGGTATATTTATTCTTTTGATTAGTTGGAAATTTAAAAATAAAAGTATCAATTGAACCTTTTCCAACTACTTTCTTTTGGTATACTATTTTGTCGCCATCAGTATAAGATATTACAAACCAATTACCGCTTTTTACTTTATAATACATATTATTATTTTTTATAGCTTTGTTATATATTGAATCAACTGTATCGTGTGATACATTGTTAGTTCCATAAATCTGAAGTGATATACTATCATCATCGGATTTAAACATATTCCCATTAACAGTTTCTTTAACTACTTTTAGTTCACTAGGATACTTAATAGAACATAAAAACTTTTCATTAAGATAATTTTTATATTCAACTTCTTTAGGCAATTCACTTTGTGACTTAGTATTTGATATTTTTTGATCCTCAATTGCATTTGCATCTGACAATTTTTTATCTGCTATTATTTTTGCATCTACTATTTTTTTATCTGCTATTATTTTAGCATCTGAAATTCTCTTGTCCGCAACCTGCTCTGGTGTTCCAATTGTAGATTTTGAATTTTCTGCTGACAGCGACGGTGAAAGTATTTTATACATAACCCCTATTACAATAAGTAGTCCTATAACTGATAAACCTATAATGACTTTTATTGACCTTTTCATTAGTTTTCCTCCTAATACATTCATCTTTAGTAACAATTCTATACTTTAATTTTTTACTTGAATAATATATTCCCCTCCTTACTGTCACTGATATATCTAACACCATAATAACATTGCTTAAATATGTTCAAATTTATTCTCTTTGTTACTTTGTAAATGTATATCCAAACTCAGTATACATTATTCTGTTGTCTTTCCAAAGTCAATAAGTTACATTTTCACTTGGTCGCTTCTTATTGCTATGATTGATTCATAATTTTGTTGTAAAATCTGTTTTATATTTTATTGCATTAATTTCGCTCAATGGTTTACTAAAAATATAACCCTGTATTTTATCACATCCTTGACTTGTAAGTACCAATCTTTGAATTTCTGTTTCTACTCCTTCTGCAACAACTTTTAATCCCATCCTATGTGCAAGCATAATAATAATATCAATAAAATTTTTATCTTTATGGTTATTGGCAATGTCATCCACAAATAATTTGTCTATTTTCAGTACATCCATCGGCAATAAATTTAGATATTTTAATGATGAATAGCCTGTGCCAAAATCATCCATAGCAATACTTAGCCCAAATTCTTTAAGCACATTAAGTTTTACGATGTTAGTATCAAAGGATTCCATTAATGAAGTCTCAGTAATTTCAATTTCAATAAGATTTGGTGAAACACAACTTTTATTTATAATGTCTTTAACCGTATCAACAAATTCATATTGCATAAGTTCAATTGGTGAAATATTTACTGATATAACATATTTGTCTTCCTTTTTAATATTAATTTTATTACAAAAGTAGCAAGCTTGTTTAAGTACCCATCTTCCAAGTGCTACAATTGTTCCATTTTCTTCTGCAAGTTTTATAAATTTATCTGGCTGCACAAACCCATATTTTGGACTTATCCATCGTATTAATGCTTCATAACCACAAAGCCTACCTGTTATTACATCAATTTGTGGTTGATAAAACAATACAAATTCATTATTTTCTATTGCTTTTCTTATACTACTTTGTAACAATATTTTATTCATTATAAGATCACTCATAGCTTCATCAAAAAATTCATAACAGTTTTTCCCTAATTCTTTTGCTCTGTGTAGTGCTGTATCAGCATTTTTAAGAAGCTGCTGCACCGTACCTCCATCTTTGGGAAATATAGCTATTCCCATACTAATTGTTATATAAAGTTCATTGTGCTCAATTATAATCTTTTTTTCAAACACTTTTAAAATCTTTTTTATATAATCATGAACAAAACCAACAGCACTGAGCTCCTTTATTAAAATAACATATTCATCGCCACTGACTTTAGATACAAACACTTTTTCACTTTTTTCAAATGTCTGTTTAAGTATTTTACTTATAGAAATAAGTACATTATCCCCTGTTTCATATCCAAAAAATTCATTTATAAGGCTAAAGTTGTCTATACCAATAAAAATAATGGCTCCAGAAAACAAATTTTTTCTACAATTGAATAATGCGGTTTTTAATTTCTTATTTAAATATGCTCTATTAGGAAGACCTGTCAAAATATCATGATATGCTAGTTTTTTTATTTTAATATCTTGAAGTTTTCTCGCTGTTATATCTGTATGTGAACCTGCAATCCGCTCAATTGTACCTTTATCATCACGTACCACTATACACTTTTCTACAAAATACCTATATTCTCCATTTTTCATTATGATTCTATATTCACAGGAATACTTCTCGTGGTTTATTTTTTTAATTAATCTTTGGTAATTTGAAAATATAGCTCTATCATGAGGATGTATGTGCTGAACCCATTCTTTTATTTTAAAAAAATCATTTCTTGAAAAACCATATTGCGTATACCAACTATCTGTAAATAATCTTATATTTGTTAATAAATCAAAGTCCCAAGTTCCACCTGTACTTGCCTCACATATTAATCTATAACTCTCCTTAACATGAATTAATTTTTCATCTTGCATTTGTATCTTGTCATACTGCGACTTTAGTTCCAATGAGGATGATTCTAACTCCTCATAAGTTGATCCTAGAGTATAGTTTGCTTCTACTAAATCTTTTTCAGCTCTTTTTCTTATTTTTATATTTCTCAATAAATATACATTAAAAAACATCAAAATAGTAAAGACAGTTAATACTGACCATATGTAGTTTTTATAATTATCGTAAAAGGTAACTTTTTTATTTACAATTAAACTATCTATTGGAAGTAAGTTCTGATTTATGTCAAATTTTTTTAACATATTGTAATCAAATATATATTTATTAGGGCTTTTATCTATCACTGGTATATCCTTAACTGGAGTTCCTGCAAGTATTTTCTGCACCATTTGCGCTGCAATTTTCCCTTGCACAATATGACTGACAACTTTTCCTCCTAAAAGACCACTTCCTATTCCATGAAGATATAAATCAAATAATGGCTGTTTACAATTATCGTAAACAAGCTTAACACCTGTTTCAAAGTCAATTGAATTTCCATATAAATCTCTAAACGCAGCAATAAAAATTACAATAGTGTTATCATCTATATTTCTTAACTTAGTTTTAAAATCATAAGTAGTCAATTTACCTGAATTTATATCTGAGAAATTAAGATTAGGAAAATATTTTTGCTGATTATAAAAACTCTTTACATCTTGAATACTAGTTTCGGTAGAATCTCCTATAGCTAAGACTTTAGTGGCCTTAGGATTTATAATAGTTGCAACACTCAATGTGTCCCTTACGGAAACATCTTCTGCTACACCTGTAACCAAATGTTCACTCTTTGAATTCAAGGCTTTTTGAACATCATTTACTCCAAGAAAAACAATTGGAATATCATTAAAAAGTTCCTTTTGATACTTCATAGCAAAATCATAGGCATTATCGTCCCCTACTATAATTGCATTGTATTTTTCAGAATTATTCTTAATTTTATAACTTAATAAATCATAAAAATTATTAATATTTTTATTTTGATAAAACCTTTTACTATCCATAAATTCTAAATCAAATATAGAATTTTTATCCGTTAAAACAGATTTAATTCCCTCTATTTGTTGAAAAAAAACCGGGAAAGAAGAATTATAAGAACTTATAAACAATATTCTATTTTTATGGTCAATAGAAGCGAAAATATTAGATTGAAAGCTGTTAAGAATAATAAATATTGCAAAAAGCATTGTCGCTATCCTCTTCTTCATCTCAAACCTCTTTTCATACAGCATCTCTAATATTATACCATTAATGTAATAAAATTCCTATAAACATTTTCTTTTTACCCTGGGGAATATATAACTTAAATTAATTATTTTCATTTTGTTTTTCTATTTTTAAAAGTTTTTCTTTAACACTCAACCCACCAGCATAACCAACCAATTTACCATTAGCACCAATGACACGATGACAAGGGATTAATATAAAAATCGGATTTTTATTATTTGCCATTCCTACTGCACGAGCTGCTTTTATATTACCAACATTTTTTGCTATATCCTTATAACTGTTAGTTTTTCCATAAGGGATTTCTAGCAGTGAATTCCATACCTTTTGCTGAAATTCTGTCCCACTAGGATCAAGCGGTAAATCAAATATTTTTCTTTTTCCAGAAAAATATTCTTGAAGTTGCATATTTGCTCTTTTTAGCAAAACGGTCTCATTAACATTTATACCTTTAGGCATTTTTTCAGCAAAATTCATCTGAGTTATTGCCATGCCATTCTCAACAATTCCTATTTTTCCAATTATTGTTTCATAATAAAATATGTTATTAATATTACCACCTCCACGTTTAGTTCCTTTATAATATATATTACTATATTCTTTTATAACTGTCTGCCTGTATATCCTTTTAATATGAAATATTTAATATTTCATATATTCAAATACTTTAAGTATCCATATAAAACTTGACTTAGTAACAAAGTAGTTAGATATACATAATATATATTGAAAAACACTTTTTATGGAGGATATATATGTACCAGTGCCCTTATTTTTATAATATGATTATGTTCAATAGATATACGCCGCTCAATGATAGTATAAACCTTGTTTTAGATTCTCAAAATTACTATAACATACCAAAAAACTTTCGTAAGTCATCAACTTTATTAAATACGTCAAACAATAAAAATTTAAATCTTAATGGACTAAATACATTAAACATTTCTGGCAGTCAACAATTTTCAAAGGATAATTTACCTATTGCAATAAATAGCATAAACACATCATTACCAATTACCATCATTGACCTAAGACAAGAATCACACGGATTTATTAATGGGTTACCTATTAGCTGGGCTAATGCAAAAAATGATGCCAACATAGGACTAACTAAAAATCAAGTATTACTTGATGAATACAACAAACTAAGTAATATAAAACTAAATGTGCCTATTACATTTTATAATCATAAAAATATAACTATAATTCCAACAAAAGTCGAAGATGAACAATATCTTGTTAATTCTAAATCATTATCATATAACCGCATTACCGTTACCGATGGTAAAATACCTAAAGATGATATGGTTGATTACTTTGTAGCGCTTGTACTATCACAGCCTAAAAACAGTTGGTTTCATTTTCACTGTAAACAAGGTATAGGTAGGACCACTACCTTCATGATTATGTATGATATGATCAAAAATTCAGCCAAAGTTACAGCTGAAGACATTATAAAGCGACAATTACTATTAGCTAATTTTGATGAGAGTCATATAAAGTCTTTTAATAATAATGAAAGAGTTAACTTCTTAAATAATTTTTATAAATACTGTAGGAAAAATAGTAATGAGTTTTATTAAATGGAGTGAATTCAGAAAAAATCTAGATACTAATAACTATATAAAAAACCCTATAACTCCAACTTACTTATATGTTATATCTCAAAATGCAATGACGCCAGCTGAGAAAACAATGATAGCTACCCTTCAAGGAATTGTTAATAAACAATCATCTATTCAAATATATACGCTTAGTTCCTCACAACCTGATTATCAAACATGGCTAGATAATTTAAAAGAAGACTATGGTATTCCATACGAAAATGTCTCAAATCCGTGGCGCTTATTAGACGTATTTAAAGATTATATTAATGGATATGTGCTTTACAATAATAAAACACTAAAAGATCCTTCAATAAATAATGCTTGTTCACTTGCCTCCTTAAATAATTGCATTGCGATTGATGAAGTTATCCAAGGCAAAGCACGAATCTATGGAATTACAAAGATTATAGGCGACTGTAGAAATACTGCTGAAAGCTGGGCCTTCAATAATTTATGGAACTCTGGTCTAAATCATTCCATAGTAATTCAGTTATCACCAGACAAATCTTCCGCTTTAAGGGACTATGGCATAATGAGCAAATCACTAATTTTTTATGAAGATAAAATCGACGTCACAACCCTGCGAGATAAAATATTTTCAGCCCTAGATAAGGACTCCACTTGCCTCGGTTGGGGTCCGGATGAATTTATTAATGTAAGTACAACTTCGAAATATGGTATCAGTATGGTTGCTGCAGACTGGTCTTATAATTTAACTGTATTAAGTTCATTTCCTTCATTACCTATGCATCAAAAATCGTTAGTTAACTTACCTATTAAAAAAAATGTTCATCATGTAACATTTATTATGTCCGACGGAGATAATCAGCAGTGGGATCTTGGAACTAATTATGGTTCTCACAAATGGTATGGTTCCCCTTATAAAGGAAAATTCAATTTAGGCTGGTCATTAAGCCCATCCTTATATTATCTTGCCCCTACCGTATTTAAACTATATTATGAAAGTGCATCTCATGGATCTACCAATGACTATTTTATAGTACCACCATCCGGGAACGGCTACATGTACCCAAGTAAATTTGATAAGAAATCACTATCTATGTATATTAATAGATTAAATGATTATATGGAAAAAGTAGATGAGAAATATGTATCAATTATTGATGACTCTTCTTTTCATAATAACGAACTTTGGGATAGGTTTACTATAAAACCTAATATACACGGATTATTTTATCTTGACTATCATAAACACGACAACTACCACGGGGAGATTATTTGGTCAAATAATAAACCCATAGTTTCCTGTAGGGATTTACTTTGGGATAATATTGAAAGTGAAGATGAACTTATTAAAAATATTAATCATAGAATTGATTCTGGTAAAGTTAATATTAATAATTCTAATAGTTACACTTTTGTTTATGTTCATGCTTGGAGCAAAGACCTTAGCAATATTGAAACAGTTGTGAATAAATTAAAAGAAAATCCTAAAGTTGCAATAGTAACCCCTGAAACATTTATGAAATTGATAATGAATAATGTTAAACAAAAGGCTAGAACATAACGTCCTAGCCTTTTACCCATCTTAATTTGTTGTAAGTACTGTAACTTTATATTTCATAAAAATTTTTACTATATATGTAAAAATTAATATTAATATTGCGGTTCTTGATTCTGAATATATTTTTGTCTTCCTTTTAAAATATCCATAGCAGAATCAAGTTGTACTGCGATTTGTTCAAAATCATTTTTCGCTTTCTCATCCTCTGTTTCTAGAGAAAATGTCTTCATTGTAGCTGAAGCACTTTGTATTCCAGCAATTGCTTGTTGCATTTGAGTTCCTACAGTCATGTTTTCACCTCCTTTAAATATATATAATAGCTCTTGCAGAGATGATTACCCCTTGGGCTTAAATATTATTGCACCAATAAATCCAAAGATTATTGCAGCAGATATTCCAGAACTCGCCGCCTTAAAAACGCCAGTAAATACTCCTATAAATCCTGTTTGCTCCGCATCTATTAAAGCTCCTGCTACAAGTGTATTTCCAAAGCTACTTATTGGTACAAATGCACCTGCTCCTGCAATTTTAACCAAAGGATCATATAGTCCAAGCCCCCCTAAAATTGTTCCTATCACAACTAACGTACATGTAGTATGTGCAGGTGTAATCTTTAAAATATCCATTATAAGTTGGCCAATAACACAAATTAGACCACCTACTATAAATGCTAAAATAAATTTTTCCATAAATAAACTCACACCTCTTTTTTTACATTTCTATGGAAACTGCATGAGCAATACAAGGTATGCTTTCCTTTTGTTGATAGGATATTGGAGACATTAATGCACCAGTTGCAACAATCAATATCCTCTTTAATTCCCCTTTACGCATACGGTTAAGAAAATGCCCATATGTTACAGTAGCTGAGCACCCACAACCACTACCACCCGAAAAAACTGGCTGATCTTTTTTATATATTAAAAGTCCACAGTCGGTAAATATATTAGGCATCATTTCTATACCATGATCTTTTAATAAACTGATAGCAATTTCGTGTCCTACCTTGCCTAAATCTCCAGTGGCAATTAAATCATAATATGAATCATCAATATTTAAATCTCTAAAATGCGCCTCTATAGTATCTACGGCAGCCGGTGCCATAGCAGCTCCCATGTTATATGGGTCTGATATCCCCATATCTATTACTCTTCCCATGGTAGCCGAAGTTACTCTAGGACCAACTCCTTCGCCACAAAGTACTGCAGCTCCAGCCCCAGTTACTGTCCATTGAGCAGTGGGAGGTCTTTGACCACCATACTCTGTAGGATATCTATATTGTTTTTCTGCAGTTGCATTATGGCTACTTGCAGATGCCATAACGTATTTAGCTGACTTACTATCTATCAATTGAGCAGCTAATGCTAAGCCTTCCATTGAACTAGAACACGCACCAAAAATTCCTAAATAAGGCATTCCTAAACTCCTAGCTGCAAAACTACTAGATGTGATCTGATTCATCAAATCCCCACTTATGAAAAAATTTATATCCTCTTTTTTTATATTTGATTTTTCTATTGCTCTTGCACACGCATGTTCGAGCATAACCTTTTCCGCTTTTTCAAAGCTATCTTGTCCAACCCATAAATCCTCATGAATTATATCAAAGTCGCTCGCTAGTGCACCATTACCCTCAAATGGGCCTCCAACTGCTGCAGATCCTAATATTATAGGTTTAGAATTAAATATCCATGATTGATGTCCTTTAAGCAACTACATCGCCCCCAACCATTTTATTGTGATTTTTATTGTAGCTACAACAAAAGCAGAAAAAACTCCAAAAACAATGATTGCTCCAGCAAGTCTAAACATATTTCCAGCTACACCAAGTACAAATCCCTCACTTCTATGTTCAATTGAAGCAGAAGCTATTGAATTGGCGAATCCTGTAATTGGGACAGCAGACCCAGCTCCAGCCCATTGTCCAAGATGGTCGTAAATTCCAAGTCCAGTAAGTAACGCTGCAGCAAAAATTAAAACTACTAAAGTAGGACCAACTGATGTTTTTTCATTAAAATTAAAATATGTTATAAAAACCAACTGTAACCCTTGGCCAATAGAGCATATAATACCACCTACAAAAAAAGCTTTAACACAATTTTTTAAAATAGGTCTTTTTGGTTCTAT
>ERZ1463033.110-NODE-110-length-12964-cov-9.354559_pt1 | contig 12964 bp, 13 predicted proteins | sample MGYA00564481_ERZ1463033 | MGnify/ENA primary metagenome ERZ1463033 (study PRJEB39244, sample SAMEA3635150) | Helicobacter pylori | study: EMG produced TPA metagenomics assembly of PRJEB11511 data set (Assembly of a 5300-year-old Helicobacter pylori...
AGTTTGTAATCACCATGGTGAACATCATCATCAATAAATGATAGAAAAAAGGAGCACAGTTCAAACTGATATGCTCCTTTTTTCTGTTTAATTATAAACATTATTTAATCTTTGATCAAAATAATATTCCTTTCAAGTTCTATATATTTAGTCTTTGGTTTTGTTTCATTGAGACAATCTTTTTAATCAATTATTATACTTTGTATATTCAAAAAAATAAAGTTTTATGACAAATATGTTGTATTATGTTTAATTATCAGATAATATGTAATAAAATGTACTAGAAAAGGTAATAGATAGAAAAATTTATAGAGAAATTTATGTTGAGGAGGCGAATTATTAGTGATTACAAATTGTGGAAATTGTTATATGACTAATTTAAGTAATGAAAAAGCATAGCATAAGTAGTTCGGTTATTTTTATTATTGTATTAATTGTTCTAGTAATTATAGTCGGAATTAAAGTAAGAGGTAAGAGGTCAGTTAATTTAGAACTTATAATAATAACTGAAAGTAAAATGAATATAGAGGAAGTAAAAGAAATAATAATTGATAGTTTAAAAACATCAGATCCAAAAATAAAAGTAAATGTACGTGAATCTAGTGATGAAGTGGTTACACTGGAAAATAATTTTGTTGGAACACTTAATACAACCTTAAACAAAGATCAAGTTATTAAGATACTTTCTAAGTATAAAGGTTTTAAGCATGTTCAACCAAGTTATATATTTAAAGCAAAAAGTTGAATTATGTAATGATGTTTATAAACACGAGGGAGATTATAATATGAAAAAAATTTATTATAAATTAATTAGTACAAGTTTAGCATTATTTTTTTTAATAGTGCAAAGTAATGGCATTTTTGCATTTGCTGATGAATTAACTACATTAGGATCCAATACACCGGATACTGCTATAAGTTTAACGGCTGGTGAAAATTACACAAGAACAGTTAAGAGTGGTCAAGAATTATGGCTTAAACTTGATCCTTCAAAATTAATTACTACAAAAACTCATATTAAATTTGAAGTTAAAGGGATAAGCTATTTTGAAAGTATCTATAATAGTATAGAGAATGCAAAAATAAATAAAACACATACTGATTATTTAAATAAAAGTTCATACATATTGTATCCTATAGCTTGGCAAGGCCCATATTATGTAAAGATCAAGGCCGCTAGCAATGGAAGCATGACGATATCATCGACACCTGAGATAAATCCACCTAGCATGCCCGCTAATGAAGATACATTTTGCACTAGCGAGGCTTTATCAAAAACAGATATAACGGTCTTAGGATTATTACCAGTTCTAAGAAAGTTTAGAGATGAAGTACTAAAATCCTCAGATTTAGGAAAAGAAATAATTAATGTATATTATGCAACTTCAAGTTTTATATTAGATAAGGTTGTGTTTGATAGAAACTTTAGGTCAAAAATTACGTTGCAGATATTGAAAACTTCTCATTTACTAAAGGAATTACAGTCTCTTTCTCAAAAGGGTACAAGTAATTATGTATTAACTAAAAGTGATTACAATGCAATGTTTAATATATACAAATTAGTATCATCAGAAGTTGATAATGATTTAAGGAGCAGAATTGATAAAATATGGACAACTATAAATTTGAAAGAATATGTGGGACTTAATTTAGCTAATTTTATGAGTAATTCTGGTATTTCAGATTTAAGAAGTTCTAAATTTGAAATATTAGTGGATACTAAAAATACTTTATCAAGAGAAGAAGTTAATGCAAAAATTAAGAACTTGTTACTTTCAAATGGATTAAATTGTAGGGTTAACACGCGAAATGTAGGGGATGAAAAGGTAAAAATTGATAATAGTTATGTTTTAATTATTGAGGGTTGTTCAGACAAAGCTAAATTAATAAACATAATTAAGAAGAATTCTAAATTTAAAAATGTTTCTTCCAATATACCTGTTTATGCTTTAAGTTCAGACATACAATATAAAAGTGAGTGGAATTTACAAAATGAGAAGCAAAGGGTTCCGACAAATACCGCTAATGGGACAGAGGGCGTTGTAGGAAAGAAATTTGCAGATGTAGATTATGGTGGTCTTAATAGTTTGCTCAAAAATAAAGTTTGCCCTAAAACGTTAATTGCTGTTGTTGATACAGGTGTTAATTATGAATTAGCAGATTTAAAGGATGTAGTGCAAGTTAAAAATGGTCATGATTTTGTTAATAATGATAATGATGCAATGGATGACAATAATCATGGTACACATGTTTCAGGTATAATTGCAGCAAAAAACAATAATGGATATTCTATTTCGGGTGTAAATAATATTTCCAATATATTGCCTGTGAAGGTATTGGACAGTAATGGGTCAGGTACTCAAGAAAATGTGGCAAAGGGAATAAAATATGCAGTGGATAAGGGCGCGAAAGTCATAAACTTAAGTCTAGGCGTTAGAAATAGTGATGGTTCGCCAATATTACCAAAGGATGTACCGCAAATTGAAACATAACTTAAATATGCTTATGATAAAGGGGTAACAGTTGTTGCAGCAGCTGGAAATGAGTCCAAAGGAAACCTTTCTTATCCAGCAAATTCAAAGTATGTTATAAATGTAGGTGCTACGGACAACAAAGATCAGTTAGCAAGTTTTTCAAATTGGGGGAGTGGTCTCGATGTTGTGGCTCCAGGAGTTTCAATTCCTAGTTTAATTTCGAATGGTGAAGTTGTATATTATAGTGGAACCTCTATGGCGGCGCCTCATGTTTCTGCTGTAGCTGGAATTATTTATTCTGCTAATACTAATATAACTCCAGTAAAAGCAAAGGATATTCTTCATAAAACCAGCACTGACTTAGATAAAATAGGTTATGATACAAAGTTTGGTTATGGAAGAGTAAGTGCTGCAAAAGCTTTGAAGGCTGCAGAATAAAATAGGAGGAAAATAGTATGGATTATAAAATTGATAAAATGATATCGTCAGATTGGAAGCAGGTATCAAAGATTTATCTTGAAGGTATTAATACAGGTAAAGCAACTTTTCAAACTGAAGTTCCTACCTATGAAGAATGGGATAATGGACATGTTAAGCCATGCAGAGTAGTAGCTCGCCTAGGTAATGATGTTTTAGGGTGGGGAGCACTAAGTACAACTTCAAGTAGATGTGTTTATCAAGGTGTAGCAGAAGTCAGTATATATATTGGGAAAAATCATAGAGGTAAAAGAATAGGTAAAAACCTTTTGAAAAGTTTGATTGAATTATCTGAAGAAAATGGGTTTTGGACTTTGCAGTCTGTGATTATAATAGAAAACATTTCAAGTATAAAATTACATGAAAAATGTGGGTTTAGGGAAATTGGAAGGAGAGAAAAAGTTGCTAAAATGAAAAATGGTGATTGGCATGATGCAGTCTTTATGGAGCGTAGAAGTACTATAATTGGAATAGATTAATATACATTATAATAATTGTTTATAGTCTAACTAGTAAAAGGCAAATCATGTTTTTTAATATGATTTGCCTTTTACTAGTTAGAGTATCAAGGTTATTTGCTAAAAACTATGGGAACACTTAATGAGGTGATGAATAAAATACTATATATAGAAGAATGTAAATATAATATCAAAAATATAATGAATTATATATTAATATATTGACATAACATAGACAAAGATGTATATTATATATAGATGAACGTAAATGTAAGGGGCGATGAAGTGAAAGAAAATTATGATGATAGTGCAAAAATTATTAAAGCTCTTTCAGATCCTAGTAGGCTTAAGATAATTGATCTTTTGTCCTGCGGTAAAAAATGTGCTTGTGATATACTAGAGCATTTTGAATTTACACAGCCAACACTTTCTCATCACATGAAGGTATTAGTTGACAATGGAATTGTAAAATGCAGAAAAGAGAAACTATGGAGTTACTACTCACTAAACAATAATAACTGTAATAAACTTATATTATTTCTTATGAATCTTGTTACAGATAAAGATGAATGTATATGTAATGATAAGACTAAAAAAGAATGTGAATAATAAATAAATATAGAGGAGTGTTTTATATGAAAAAAATGATAATATTTGAACCAGCTATGTGTTGCTCAACAGGAGTTTGTGGACCAGGAGTTGATAGACAACTACTAAGAGTTTCTTCAATAATAAATAACTTGAAAAACAATGGTATTTTAGTTGAAAGGTATAACTTGTCTAGTAACCCACAGATGTTCGTTGATAACAAAATAATAAATGAAATGTTAAATGAATCCGGAGTAGATATACTTCCAGTTACAATGGTGGACGATGTTGTTGTAAAAACAAAGACATATCCAACAGATGAAGAGTTCGCCAGTTTATTAGATGTGCCAGTAAGTTTACTAAAATCAGTTATAAAAAAACCATCTATAAAAAAGCCATTAAAAGGTTGCGGTTGTGATGGTGGATGTTGCTAATATTAAAATTTAAGGAAAATAAAATACAGAAATAGATTAATAATAAAACGGGAGGTGTTTAATAACATGGAAATTTTTAATCCTTTGAATATTAAACTTACAAAATATTTATTTTATACAGGTAAAGGTGGCGTAGGAAAAACTTCAACAGCTTGTGCTACCGCAGTTAACCTCGCTGATAGAGGAAAGAAAGTGCTGCTTATAAGTACTGACCCTGCATCAAATTTACAGGATGTTTTTAATACAGAACTTACAAATAAGGGTGTTCCAATTAAGGAAGTACCAAATCTTATTGTTGCTAACCTTGATCCAATTAAGGCTGCTGCTGAGCATAGAGAAAGTGTAATTGCACCTTATCGTGGCAAATTACCTGAAGCTATTCTTAAAAATATGGAAGAACAGCTTTCTGGTTCATGTACTGTTGAAATTGCCGCATTCAATGAATTTTCAAAATTTATAACAGATGAAAAACTCCAAAAGGATTATGACCATATTATTTTTGATACTGCACCAACTGGTCATACACTTAGAATGCTTCAATTACCCTCAGCTTGGAGCAGTTTTATTAGCGAAAGCACACATGGAGCCTCTTGTTTAGGCCAGCTTTCAGGACTTGAGAGTAAAAAAGAAATATATAAAAAAGCAGTAGAAACCTTATCTAATGGAGATTTAACAACACTTGTGCTTATTTCTAGGCCGGAGATGACACCGCTTAAAGAAGCGGAAAGAGCATCAAAGGAATTATCTGAAATTGGTGTAAATAATCAAACAATGATAATAAATGGTGTGATGAACTCTTTTGATGATAGTGTATCTGAAAGTCTATATAAAAAACAACAAAAATCTTTAGGTGAAATGCCAGATGGTCTAAAAAAAATCAAGACCTACATGGTACCACTAAGAGCTTACAATATAACAGGTATGGATAATGTGAGGGCACTTCTTATCAAGGATAATTATAGTGTACGTCGTGAGAAAATAAATGCAAAAACCATTCCAACGCTAAAAGATGTTATTGAAGATTTATGCAAAGGCAATAAAAAAGTAATATTTACTATGGGTAAGGGTGGTGTAGGTAAAACTACAATTGCAGCAGCTATTGCTCTAGGATTGTCAGCAAAGGGAAAAAAGGTACACCTTACTACAACTGACCCTGCAGCTCATCTTAAATATGTTATTAAAGAAAATAGTAACATTACTATGAGTCACATTGATGAGCACGCTGAACTAAAAAAATATCAAGATGAAGTCCTTTCAAAAGCTAGAGAAACCATGGCTGAGGAAGACATCGCCTATGTTAAGGAGGATCTTAGATCTCCATGTACTCAGGAAATTGCAGTGTTTAGAGCATTTGCCGAAATAGTTGATAAAGCAGAAGATCAAATTGTTGTTATAGATACTGCTCCAACAGGGCATACTTTATTGTTACTTGATTCAACACAAAGCTATAACCAAGAAATTAAGCGTTCACAAGGGGACATACCAGAGTCTGTTAAAAAATTATTGCCAAGACTCAAAAATGCGGATGAAACTGAAGTTATAATAGTAACACTTGCTGAACCTACACCAGTATATGAAGCAAAACGTCTTGAAGAAGATTTAATACGTGCAAAGATTATGGCTAAATGGTGGGTTATTAATTCATCGTTATACAAGACAAGTACAACTAATAAGTTACTTTCAGCAAAAGCAAGTAATGAGATTGAATGGATTAACAAAGTTGATGCACATGCAGATGGTAAATTTGCAGTTATTCCTTGGAGCCCTGATGAAATTAAGGGTGATAAGTTAAATGGATTATTAGAATAAGAGGGGTGATTAATATGGATAAAAAACCAAGATTAGCATTACTTGATAGGTTCTTAACCTTGTGGATATTCCTTGCTATGGCAGTGGGTATTTTATTAGGCTGGGCAGTACCGGGAGCATCAGTTGTTTTATCAAAACTATCAGTAGGCAATACATCAATACCTATTGCAATTGGACTAATAGTAATGTTATATCCACCACTTGCAAAGGTTAATTACAAACAACTTGGAAAGGTATTTAAAAGTCCAAAGATTTTAAGTTTATCATTAATCCAAAACTGGATTATTGGACCAATATTAATGTTTATACTTGCAATAGTTTTCTTAAGGTCAGATCCGGGTTTGATGACAGGACTTATATTAATAGGTGTTGCAAGGTGTATTGCTATGGTAATAGTCTGGAACCATTTAGCAGGTGGAGATAGTGAATACGCTGCAGCACTCGTAGCTTTTAATTCAATATTTCAAATAATATTCTATTCAGTATTTGCATATGTTTTTGTAACAGTATTACCACCTTTATTTGGACTTACTGGGTATAAAGTGAATATTTCAATGGGAGCAGTAGCCTCATCTGTTGCAATTTATTTAGGAATTCCATTTGTACTCGGATTCCTCACCAGAGCATTTTTAGAACCTAAAATGGGAACTGAGTGGTATACAAAGAAGTTTGTTCCAAAGATTAGCCCACTCGCTTTAATTGCATTGCTATTTACAATAGTAGTTATGTTTACTTATAAAGGACAATATATTGTTGAACTTCCTTTAGATGTTATTAAAGTAGCTATTCCACTCCTAATTTATTTTGTTATTATGTTTTCAGTATCATTCTATATAAGTTATAAATCAGGATTTGATTATAAAAGAACAGTAACACTAGCATTTACAGCTGCAAGTAATAATTTTGAGCTTGCTATCGCAGTTGCAGTAGCAGTATTTGGAATACAATCCAAGGAAGCTTTCGCAGCAGTTATTGGACCACTTGTTGAGGTTCCAGTAATGATAGGTTTAGTTAATGTAGCATTACATTGGAAAAAGAAGTATTTTCCAAAAGAGAAAGCTTAGTTTTAGTATATTAATCAAATGAATTTATCTTCCCTCAGGCTAATTAAAATAGCTTTGAGGGAATTATAAATTACTACATACATAAAGGAGAATTATATTATGAAACCAAAGGTAGCATTTATATGTGTTCACAATTCTTGTAGATCTCAAATGGCAGAGGCTCTTGGAAAAAAGTTTGGGTCATCTGTGTTTGAATCATATTCTGCAGGAACTGAGACTAAACCTCAAATTAATCAAGATGCAGTTAGAATAATAAATGATTTATATAAAGTAGACATGAATGAGACTCATTCTTCAAAATTAATTGATGATATACCAGAGGTCGATATTGTAATAAAAATGGGTTGTAATGTAGTTTGTCCAATTGTGGCACATAGGTATGAGGAAGATTGGGGACTCGACGACCCTACTGGAAAATCTGATGAGGAATTCATAAAAATAGTTAAGAAAATTGAAGAGAAAGTTAAGGATTTAAAGAAAAGAATAGAAAACAATGAAATTAATTTAGATGCTGAAATGTCGTTATAGTAATTTCTAAATTAAGTGATAATTAACATTTATTCAGCTTATGATAAATATTTATAAATAACATCGATTTAATATCGGTGTTATTTTTTTTGTTGTTTTAGAAGATTAAAGAAAAATTAATTTGTAAGGTCGAATCTATTCTCACAAAAGCAATTCCGAATGATTCAAGCGTATTAACTCATTAGTACAAAAGGGACATCAACCAATTAACAAGAAATTTATGGTGTATGATTGCTATTTTGTAAATAAGAGAAATAAGTAAACTTGAATAATTCATATATTAAAAGTTAATACTTCTAAATAAGGTGCATAAAAATAGTCGAGGATATGGATTTGCTATTTATTTAGATGCACCTAAGGTGGGGGTAGGTATGAAAAAAGTGTTATGTGTAATTTTAATTTTTATGATAATGTTTACTAGTGGATGTGTTCAAAAAAAAGTGATAACTTCCATATCTAGAAAATATATAGTTTACAACTTAGGAGAATTGCCATCCGATTTGTTAATGGTAGATAATGATAATATTCGAGAAAAAGACTTGTTATTAGTTTTATTTGAAGGATTAGTAAGAGAAGATAAAGATGGCAAAATAGTGCCTGGAATGGCAGAAAAATATGAGATTTCAAAAGATAAAATAGGTTATACATTTAAATTAAGAAAGGATCTCCATTACAGTAATGGGACAGATATAAAAGCCACAGATTTTGTAAGATTTTTTCATGATATTTTGTTGGAAAAAGGAAACAATTTTTCAGAGCAACTATACTGTATATTTGGAGCTAAAGATTTTAGTATGGGAAAAGTAGCGTTTGATAAAGTTGGGATAGTAGCATCAAAGGATAATTTAAGTCTAGAAATAAGGTTAAATAGCCCAAAGGATAACTTTATTAATATCCTTAGTAATCCAGTTTTTACTTTAAGAGATAATAATACGAATATGAAAAATTGGAAAGACAACTATAAGCAAATAGAGTATAGCGGTCCATTTATTATAAAAAACATAAATAAAGATGGGGAAATAACATTACTAAAAAATCAAAAGTATTGGAGGGCAAATAAAATTGTTAGCAGTGAGATGTTGTTTACTTCAGTAATTGGAGATGAGAAAGCACTTGCCGACTTTGAAACTAATGGAGATAGTGCAAACTCAAAAATTGATGTCTTTGTAAGCCCACCAACAAGTGAAATAAGTACTCTCAGTGATGAAAAGAAAACTGAAGTTAAACCTACACAAAGTAGGTATTATCTGAATTTTAATTTAAAAGCTAAAGGACTAGTAGATCAAAACTTTAGAAATGCAATAAATGAAATAATAAATAGAAAATTAATAATAGAAACTTTATCAGAAGACTTGGCGGTTCCGACAATGAATTATACTACCTATACTAGTCTTAATGATAATAGTGATAAATTAATTTTTGATGAATCTCGAAATAAAAGTAAAGGTCAAGAATTTTTGAAAAATAGCACTTATGATAAAGATCAAAAATTAGTTATGGTGTACGAAAATAAAAATTTTGACACTAAGATAAGTGGAGAAATAGCTAAAAGCATCAAAAAATATTTAAATATAGATGTTGTTTGTACTGGTTATAAAAAAGATGATCTTAAAAAAATAATAACTTCTGGGAATTACAACATAGAATTTACAGGAAATGATGAAGAATATGGAGACAGTTATAAATTCTTTTCTAAGTGGACAGCTAATTCAAAAGATAATATATATGGATATAAGAATGCAAATTATGATAAAACTATAGACAAGGCATTGATGGAAAACAATAATAATAAAAAAATAACAATTTATAATCAGGCACAAGAAATACTAGCAAAAGATTTACCATGTATACCTGTGTATATAGCAAACACCGTGATATGTAAAAAAGGAAACATTAAAGATATTTATACAACCAAGGGTGGAAATTTAAAATTTGATTATGCGTATAAGGATAATGCTGTCACAAAGTAATAAACAATAATTTCAGGAACTTAACAAAATGTGGTAATCTTAAATTTTAGAAGTCTTTTATACTTTGACTTTGTGTAATTAAGACTTTTTTTCTCGGATTATGCCAACAAAAGTATATATTGCGTAAAATGCGTTTGAACAAACCTTAGTAATTCTTAATTTATTTAATTTGCAGTTGCGTAAGAAAGCCGCATGTTTGAGCAGAGCGAGTTTGCGGGTTTTAGCAGATGTAAATTAAATGAATTTTAGAATTACAAGGTGAAGTGAAAGCATTACAGCAATATATACTTTTAGTTATAGCATAATATGAGAAAAACTATTTATAGTATCATTGATTATGAAAGAATATTGTTAAGAAAAATATAAACATATTTTTGCTACTATCAAAAGATGATTTACTTTGTTTAAAGTTTTCTTTACGTTTGTTGTATACTATACTTTTGATAAATATTGATGCCAATTCATTATTTTCAGGTGTTGGAGCCTCTGGCGCTCTGAAATTATCGTCTTGGATCAAATCTTCAGACTTAAGAGAAAAATTTCTGTAATGTTCTGAATCATCGAGTGATGGAGAATCAGGCCAACTTAAGACTATGCCAGAGTCCAAAATTTGGTGTTTAAAAATATCTTGAAGCATGTTTGAGTTATCATCTATAGTATTAGAATCAGAATATAACATAAAGCTATAAATGTAGAGCATTATCTCATCGGAGGTAAAAGTTACTTCTTTTTCGGAGCTTTCTTTTAGTAATAAACCTTTTTCACTATCATATAATTTTGTGAGCTTTTCATATAAATCATCACTAGTATCCTTAAATTTATGCATAGAAGTACTATTATACATAAGTATACAATTTATAAAAAGCATACAGGAGTAATCTAATTTAGCATTAATAATTAAAGACGGTTTAGTATTATATTGATCGATAAGTAAATCAAGAAAATCTATTAGTAAATTTTCGCATTTCTCGAGGCCGGAGTACTTGTAAAAAATGTTTAGGGCTAAGCATATTTTGTTGAGTTCTTCAAATGAAACATTATAAATTTCTTCTTTATACAAAGTGAACATATCAAGGATGTCTAAAGCAAATTTTTCATATTCTTGTTCATCATTGTCAAAAGAATAGTATTTGTAGTAAGCAGCCATCATAAAAGCTTGATCAGAAAACTTGAATTTGGCGTTTTTATCTTCAAAAGTAAATTCTTCCTGCATAGGATCTGTTATATCTTTTTTATCTACAAAAAGACCATCTTTATTTCGAAAATAAGAAGCATAGAATTCTAGTTGTTCTTTGCATAACTTAAGATAAAGTGAGCTTAGTGCATATTTCGTATCATCTATTTTCTTAAAGCTACGATAATATTCTACGAGTTCTAATAATGATAAAGTCATGAATGCATTGCTGTTAATAGTTATTTCTTTTTTAACCTTGCTTTCATTCCAATTTAATGTTCCTTCTTTCATTTTTAATTTAGCATCTGCTTTTTTGTAAATACATAAAAGTGGAGAATTTAAATTAATTGTGTTAATATCAATCTTAGAAAAAGATTTAGATTTTAAATCGCGAGCTGGAATATATACCCCACATTTTGAGTCAAAAACTATATCTTTTAATGATTCTTTTGATAAGTAGAAAAATTGATTTCTTATGTTGTTTTTGTTTAATGTATTGACTCTTAAAAAAGGTCCTAGAAAATTCATTATATCACCACCATATATTAGTCCTTATATAGATAATATGATTACATTTACTAAAATGTGCTAGTTTTATCAAATTAGTAAGGAAAATTTAAATGAAGGCTTCAAAATTAAATTGGGATGACTTAAAACAAATTATAGATAATAATAAAAGAGAACTATAGGTAGTATAGACAAAGGAGATAAGTATGAAGAAAATAATAATTGCCAGTAATAATGATCATAAAATTGGAGAAATAAAGGAGATTTTATCAGAGTTTGATTTTGAAATATTATCTTTAAAAGAAGCTAATATCAATATAGATGTAGACGAAACAGGAAGTACATTTATTGACAATGCATACATAAAGGCTAGTGAAATTTACAAGATAGCTGATGGGAACATGGTACTCGCGGATGATTCAGGCTTAGCTGTGGAATCGTTAAATGGAGCACCAGGAGTTTTTTCAGCTAGGTTTGCGGGTGTTCATGGAGACGATCTAGCAAATAATGAAAAATTATTATATCTTTTAGATGGTGCAAGTGAGCATGAGCGGAAGGCTAAATTTATTTGTGCAATGGTACTTATAGTTAATGTAGATAAAATAATAAAAGTGCAGGGCGAAGTGGATGGAGTAATCACATCTGAATTTATAGGTGAGGAAGGGTTTGGGTATGACCCATTATTTTATGTAAAAGAATACAAAAAAACATTTGCTCAGATGAACGCTGAGGTCAAAAATGCTATTAGTCATAGGGGAAGGGCATTAAATAAATTAAAGGTTGAACTTAAAGGTTTAGTATAGTAAATATAATTATCATAAACATAAAAAAGAATAGGACAAAGTAAGATTTATTAGTGAAGAGGGTGATTCAAAATGCACATAGGTGTTATAAGCGATACACATATGGTTATTAGTAGCATAGAGAGGCTAGAGAAGGAAATAATGGGAGTAGATGTGTTAATTCACTTAGGCGATAATGTAGACGATATAGCTGCTATAAAAAAGTATTATAAGGGCGATATAATAAATGTAAAAGGAAATTGTGATTTTTCTGGAAGTGTACCAAGTGATAGGCTTTTAGAAGTTGGTGGGAAAAAGATTTTTTTAACACATGGGCATAAATATGGCGTAAAAGAAAATTTGTCTGGACTTAGATATAAAGCATTAGAAACAGGGGCTGACATAGTTTTATATGGACACACACATATTGCAAAAATGGATTTTGAAGAAGGAATATGGTATATAAATCCTGGTAGCGCATCACTTCCAAGAGATGGGGATAGGAGTTACGCTATTATAAGTATTAATAAGGGAACTATAGAACCGAAGGTGATAAGATTTTAACTTAATAATTTAGAAGGGTATTTACACGTGAACTTAGTATTAAATGTAACATTTATTTGCATAATAAGACTGCTTTCTTATTAAAATATATAAAAGTTATAAAAAAGGTATTGACGTATTAATATATATGGTGTA
>ERZ1463033.111-NODE-111-length-12911-cov-9.921126_pt1 | contig 12911 bp, 12 predicted proteins | sample MGYA00564481_ERZ1463033 | MGnify/ENA primary metagenome ERZ1463033 (study PRJEB39244, sample SAMEA3635150) | Helicobacter pylori | study: EMG produced TPA metagenomics assembly of PRJEB11511 data set (Assembly of a 5300-year-old Helicobacter pylori...
TACTTAATAGGTGAGTTACTATATTCTGTAGAGGTAGTTTCAATGTCACTTGATACTATATGTTTTCCTAAAGTTTCTTCACTTTCCTTAAATTTAATTCCTTCCTCTTTTAATAAAAGAATTCTTGCAGCTTCCGGACAGGCTACATCAAGGGACATTTCGTAATACCCATCTACCATATTTGTTATTCTAGGAAAAGATGTGCAAACATTTGAAAGATATTTCTCTCCAATTCTCGAATAAATTATACAATAATTTTCTTCGTCTAAAAAGGCACATCTTTTTCCACTTTTTAATTTTACTTTTCCATAATCTACATCAGGGCTTAGGTAATACTCATTATTATGTACATTTTTCTGAAACATGCGCTTCATTTCTTTGTCTTCAACTTTATAATACTGCCTAAAGGTGGTCTTATCAATATCTATATCCCAACCAATACAACAACTGTCTTTACACTTTCCACCAATGCATTCAAATTCTTTAAGATATGTCGGATATTTTAGTTTTATAGTTTTCTCCATTGTCTACTTCCTTTGCATATAAATTACTTTAAGTTTTCTATTTCATATTCATTTTACTATAGTATCTTAAGTTTGTCAGATGTCTATTCGTACGAATTTGTGTAAAAATGATTTCTATGGAGATTTATATTAAATTTTTATATCTAAACTATGGCAATAATAGTATAATAAAGTAAAAATTGTGATTTATTTTCGCAAGTTATGGCAACTTAAATATCGATTAAATCGCCTCGGGGGTGTTAATTTGAAAATAAATATTAGAGAATGTACAACGTTAGACTACATGGATATAGTTCTACTTAATAAAAATGAAATGGGGTATGAATATCCGGCTTCAGATACCAAAAATAAATTAGAACAATTACTAAATGATAGTAACCATAAAATATATGTAGCTATAGCTTACGATAAGGTAGTAGGATATGTTCACGCAAATAATCATGATTTGCTATATGCACCACATTTGAAGAATATTATGGGTATTGCTGTAGCATCTGATTTCAAAAAAAATGGCATTGGAAAAATGCTCCTGAATGAAGTCGAAGAATGGGCATGGGATACAGGTGCATATGGCGTCCGATTGGTGTCAGGATTAGCGAGAACTGGAGCACACGCATTTTATGTGTCTTGTGGATATAATGGTATCAAAGATCAGAAAAATTTTAAAAAAATGTTTTAAAAATATTTCTTTATATACCAAAATCCAGGCCTATTTCTCACATATAGGTTTTAAATTTAAAACTATCCTGGAGGCCCATAGATTGCTCATCTATTGTTTTACCAATTACTTTTATATGGAATTTATATTATTAATAGTATAATTAAGTAATACATGGTTAGGTACAAATAATATAAGTAAAAGAATTAAGAGTTAATTATGGAGGGAAGTATGAATACAAATAACCTGTTTTTCCATATTCATTATTGCAATGGTAGGCAAGAGAGCGGTTTACTTAAAAATTTAAGTATAATAAAAATTAGTAGAACTATTAGGCACCATGAACTCATTCTTATTACTGGAGGCAAGGGGCATATTGTAATAAAAAATAAACGATATCATTTTAATGCTGGTTCGCTAATATATATTTGTCCTAATCTACAATATTCTTTAGAATCGGAAGGTGAAGATTACATAAGCTGTTTTACAGTACATTTTAGTTATGTAGCTGTGGGATTTAAAGGGGACAAATGGGATATTACAACAGCAACTAATATGTTGCCATTGGATGCAGTGCAAGTATTAAAGGATTATTATCAGGTTAATAATATATTTAAAAACTTGGTCGAAAGCTGGTTTGCTAAGTTACCAGGGTATGAGTTCATTACTAAAACCTTACTTGCGCAATTATTAATTGAAACTTATCATAATATAAATAATAATAATCAAAATTATTCTACGTCCTTAAAAGTTGAAAAAATTATTGCGTACATGAGGTGTAATGTAGATACTAGAGTGACTATTGCAGATTTATCTAAGCTAGTGCAACTATCACCAGCATATTTATCAGGAATTTTCAAAGAAACTACAGGGTACTCTGTAATTAAATTTTTTAATAAAATAAAGATTGATAAAGCAAAAGAACTAATTATTGAAGGTGATAAAAAAGTAAAAGAAGTAGCTCAAATGCTTGGATTTACTGATGAATTTTATTTTAGCAGAATATTTAAAAAAATTGAGGGAATAAGTCCCTTAGAATTTTACCGTAGTAATGTCCATGGATATTAGAATATTACATGGAGTCAAGCCCTTTTCGAGATTATAATTAGGTTACAATTAAAAATAAGGGAAGAGGGAAGATACAATTGAAGTTATGGAAAAAAAATTTATATGTATGTTGGTTTGGAACACTTGTTACAGCAATAGGCATGAGTCAAATAGCCCCTATTATGCCTCTTTATATAAAACAGTTAGGGATTCATAATATATCTGCAATCGAGCAGATATCAGGAATTGCTTTTGGAGCGACATTTATTGTATCTGCAATATTTTCACCAATATGGGGATATGCAGCAGACAAGTTTGGACGTAAACCTATGCTACTGCGTGCAAGCCTTGGGATGGCTATTGTAATTGGAAGTATGGGGCTTGCACAAAATGTATATCAATTGATCGGACTTCGAATACTTCAAGGAGTTATAACAGGATACACTACAGCTTGTATTACACTTATAGCAACTCAAACAGAAAGAGAACATGCAGGGTGGGCTTTGGGCGTGCTTTCAACAGCATCTGTTACAGGGTCTCTTCTTGGGCCATTATTTGGTGGATATATGGACGAGATTTTAGGACTAAAATTTGCATTTTTTTTAACCGGAGGGTTAATGTTAGTTGCATTCATTGCAACTTTGCTATTTGTTAAAGAGGAGTTTGTACGAGAAGAAAAAAAGGTTTTAAGTATGAAAGAAGTATGGAAACAGCTACCTAATTCTAGTCTTATTGTAACTATGTTTGTAACTTCGTTTGTATTGCAACTGGCATATTATTCTATTGAGCCGATAATAACTGTATATATAACTCAGTTATCAACCAATATGACTCATATTGCACTTATTTCTGGTATGGTTTTTTCAGCATCCGGCCTTGCATCTATAATAGCGGCTCCTAGGCTGGGAAAACTGTCAGATAAGATTGGACCACAGAAAGTAATGCTTGTAGCACTTATAGTAGCAGGAGTTTTATTTATACCTCAAGCCTTTGTAAAAAATCCATGGCAATTAATGGCCTTGAGATTTTTACTTGGATTTGCAACAGCGGGTCTTGCGCCATCAATTAATACACTGCTTAAAAAGATAACTCCAGATGTTCTTACAGGTAGAATATTTGGTTTTAATATGTCTGCGTTTTATTTGGGAACCTTTGCTGGATCTGTGTTTGGAGGACAAATAGCAGCCCGTTTAGGTTTAATATATGTATTTTTTATAACAAGCGGTTTGCTCCTTTCAAATGCAATTTGGGTTTATTTTAAAGTGTATAAGAAAGTAAATGTTTTATAAAATCTAAGTGGATAAAGGGGAAATAAAAATGGAAGATTTAAAGTCAATAAAAGAAAAAGAATATATTAATCCTCAGAGGACGGCCCTTGTAGTTATTGATTTACAAATGGGGATTGTTAATAAAGAACGTTCAACTTCACCTTTTACTGCTGAGGAAGTTGTACTAAATGCAAGTAGTTTAATTAAAATATTTACTGATAAGGGGGCATTTGTAGTTCTTGTAAAAGTTTCGTCTTTAGACGGAAAAGATATGTTAAAACCAAATACAGATGTTGTTATAAAAACTAATTCTACATCTTTACCAAAGGGATTTGATAGTTTTGTACCTGAACTCGCAAATGTTAAAAATGCACATCATATTATTAAAAGACAATGGGGAGCATTTTATGGTACTGATCTTGATTTGCAACTAAGGCGTCGTGGGATTGACACTATTGTATTATGCGGTGTTTCAACTAACATTGGTGTAGATACTACAGCAAGAGAAGCTTTTCAACATGGATATAACCAGATTTTTTCAACTGATGCAATGACAGCTTCTACAAAAGAAGAACATGACTATGAATGCAAATATATTTTTCCTAGGATTGGAAAACTTAAAAGTACGAAGGAGATAGTTTCATTAATGAAATAAAATTATTTCTCTGTATAATCTTCTAATAGCTTGACAAGTTGCCTTAAAAAACACCAATATATTAAGGTTTTAACCAAAAGAAGAACTGATTATGTTATATCAGTTCTTCTTTTGGTTATGGTAAATTTATATTTAATTAAAGGGGGCTCTAATTAAAAAAAATTAATTACTTTCTATGTACTTATAATAACAATTGATTGTGTCATTATAGTGGCAAGAGTAAGAATTAATTGTAAATAGTTTATAGTTTAATGTATAGGGTGTACTACTAATAAAGACAAGTGTATGTTTTTTAGACAGTTTTGCAAGTATGATTGTAGACAACTATTTAAATTGGATTTATATTGTAATTATGGGAGGTATTTAACTTAGAAAATGAAAATTGACCGAAGGATATAACTTAAAAATAACTTTTTAGGGAGGTACCAATAATGAATAGTTTTATAAAAAATCCAAATGATATTAAAAAATATTGTAGTAAACCAACAACTTTTTACGATGCGCAGATGCTTACGGCTTATTGGGAAACAAAGCCTGAGATTATTGCACGGTTACTCCCAGCACCTCTAAAGCCAGCTAAAAGACCTTTAGTAAGTGCTTTTGTAGCAAATTACCCCAGAACAAATTTTTGTGCTGCATATAAGGAAACAGCTTTACTTATATTAGCAGATTACAATGGTCAAATTGGAACCTATTGTATTTCGATGCAAGTAAGTGACGGCATGGCTATGGCACTTGGCAGAGAAATTTATGGTTTTCCAAAGAAACTGGCAGAAATTGAACTTAAGAGAGAAGGAGATACGGTTAATGGAAGTGTATCCCGAAATGGAATAGAATTCTTTAGTTTAAAAGCAAATCTTAATGGAAAATTCAATGATATAGATGGCAAGAAAATAATTGGTGATAATTATGAAAACATATTACCTATATATAACTACAAATATTCTAAGTCGCCAGATGGCAGTGGATTCGACTTAAAACCACGACTTATAGAGCAAGGGGAAACCATGGATAACACACTGTTTAAAAATGGAGAAGTTGAGATGAATCTTAAGGATTCGCCACATGACCCTTGGGCCGAATTAGAAGTCGTGAAGATGTTAGGTTGCACATACACTGAAGGAACCACAGTGCTTCTAAGAGGCAAAGTCTTGGAAGAAGTAGATCCAATGGCATTTATACCTTATTCCAATACAAGATGGGACTGGTGGGAAGATACTTTATAATATTAAATTAAGTCATTGTTATGCCAAAGAGGTTAAAAATCTTGGTTATGTTTAAGAAGAATTTTAAGGAGGATTTGTATTAATGAAGGACTTTAAAGGCAAAGTAGCAGTTATTACAGGTGGCGCAAATGGAATAGGTCTTGCAATTGCAAAGGAATGTGTGAAAAGATCAATTAAGATAGTTATAGCAGATATTGATGGAAGTGACCTAAAAAGAGCGGAAAAGCAACTTAAGGCAGAAGGTGCAGATGTACTAGCCGTCGAAATGGATGTCATGAAATTTGAAGATATGGAGATACTTGCGAAGATAGCTCTTGAAAAATTTCATCATATAGATCTATTATTTAATAATGCGGGGGTTGTAGTTGCAGGACCAGCTTGGTTACTATCTTTAAACGACTGGGAATGGATTATGAAAGCTAATGTTTGGGGTGCTATACATGGAGAAAAAGTATTCATTCCAATAATGCTAAAACAGGATACAGAGTGCTATATTGTCAATACTTCTTCTGTAGCTGGGCTTTTGGATCTGAATGGAATGTCAGCATACCATACTTCCAAATTTGCAACAGTTGGTCTTTCTGAATCTACTTATTTAGATCTTCAGTGTCAAACAGACAAAATAAAAATGTCTGTGTTCTGTCCAGGGTTTATTCAGACAGATCTTGATAATTGTGAAAGACACAGACCAAAGAAATATGCAAATGACATGAATCAGCCTTATTATCAAAGTGATTTGTATAAAGAAGAAGAGGGACAGAAACATAAGGTTATCAAAGGTGGAATTCCAATTGATACAATTGGAGATACTATATTTAAGGCAATTGAGGAAGAAAAATTTTATATTCTAACACACCCAGAGTTAAATCCACTTATAAATCTTAGAGTTAAAAATATGTTTGAAGGTGGAAGACCATCTATGGATGTGATAAAAGGTGTCAAGTAATTTTAAAACAATAATATGATATGAAATAGGTACCAGGATATAATTCCTGGTACCTATTTTAAGTATGCACGAAACTAAAATATATATTAGTTAATAGGCATAACTCAAAGCACTGTTTTTGGGGTATAATAGATTATAAAATAATAAGACATACCTTAAAAATATTCATTACTAATATTAAATTAGAAGGTAGCAGTTAGTTTTTTAATGCAAGTTTATAAAAAATAAAAAAAAGAAGGTAAAAAATATGAAAAATGATGTAAATAAAAACATGGAAATAATGAAAAAAATTATTGAAGAAAAGAAAGCAAAATCTTCACAGCAAAAAAATACTAGGAGACCACCAATATATGGACCACAAAGCTCAGGAGCAGGAAATGGTGGAGGTTTAGTTGGTAAATAATCTATAAGTAATACACAAATGAAAAAATCCCCTTAATTGTAGGAGAATAAAACTACGATTAAGGGGTTTTTTATTTCTTTTTTCTTAAAAGGATTAACTTGAAATTTATGGGAATATGATGAATAAATAAAGTCGAATTATAAAATCTTAACACAATCTTTATACGTTTGGGCGTATCTTTATATTAATTTAGCATAAAATATATATTGAATTTGATATAATATTTTAACTATCAAGTGAATGAATAATATAATGTGATTATAATAAGGGGTGTGATTTTTTTATGGAGAAGGTTTTAAATGCAATTCGCGAGTTTTATAAGGAAAATGGATATGATTATGTAAAACCAATATATATAAATAGTTTAGTTGAAATTACAAAAGATGAAACATTAAAAATTGTAGAAGCACTTAAGGTTAAGGGGTATATAGTTGAGATAAGCTGGAAAGATGGAAACAAATGTGAATTTTATTTAAATGATCTTGGTAAACAAAAAATATTACACATATAATTTAACTATAATTATAGTTAAATTATATGTAATAAATATCGTAGTGTTAAAATTATGGAGGTGGGTTTGTGTTTTCTAAAATTAGAGAACTATTAATAGGTAAGACACTTAAAACAGAAGAGTTAGAGGGAGAAAAATTAAATGTTTTTTGGGGATTACCTATATTATCTAGTGATGCTATTTCTTCTGTTGCATATGCAGGGGAAGAAATATTATATGTATTAATTGGGATTATGGGTATTATGGCATATAAGTATATGTTATCTGCTGCAATATGTGTTATTTTATTATTAATTTTACTGGTGTTATCTTACAGGCAGACAATTGATGCGTATCCAAATGGTGGTGGCTCATATATAGTCGCGCATGAGAATCTTGGCATAATACCTGGACTTACAGCTGGTGCATCACTTACTGTTGATTATATACTCACAGTTGCTGTTAGTATAAGTGCTGGTACAGCTGCAATAACTTCGGCTATTCCATCACTTCTTAATCATAAAGTAGCTATAGCTCTTGTTATGTTAATAATTTTAACAATTGGTAATTTAAGAGGAACCAAGGAGTCATCAAAAATATTTGGGGTTCCAACATATTTTTTTATTGTCTCTTGTATAGTTCTTGTTATAACTGGTCTTATAAGGCATTATGTTTTTAATTATTCACCAGCACCATTATATTCAATTCCAAAGCAAATAGGTGACATTACATTATTCCTATTTCTTAGGGCTTTTGCTTCAGGTTGTACTGCATTATCAGGGATTGAAGCAGTAAGTAATGGAATTCCTAATTTTAAAGAACCATCACAAAAACATGCAAAAGCTGTTTTAGCTTTACTTGCTTGTTTAGTTCTTTTTATTTTTGGTGGGTTATCTTTCTTAGCAACAATTTATCAGCCAGTACCTATTGGAGATGTCACCGTGTTTGCTCAAATTACTCAGCAAGTTTTTGGAAAGGGAATAATATTTTATATTATTCAAGTCGCTACTGCGTTTGTTTTAGTAATGGCAGCAAATACAGCTTATGCGGGGCTTCCATTGTTACTTTCTTTAATGGCACAAGATGGATATGTTCCAAGGCAGTTTTCACAAAGAGGAAAGAGATTAAGTTTCTCAAATGGAATAATAGTGTTAGCGGTAGCAGCTGGTATTTTGATTATTGTGTTTAAAGGTGATACTCATTTGCTTTTGCCATTATATGCTGTTGGGGTGTTTTTATCTTTTACACTTTCACAGGTTGGAATGTTCCTAAAATGGACAAGAAGCAAAGAAGAAGGATGGAAACATAAGGCTACTATAAATGGATTAGGTGCTATTCTAACTTTTATTACAGTAATACTTATAGGTATTACAAAGTTTGTTCATGGAGCTTGGTTAGTTTTTATTATAATACCTCTGCTTGTTTATATGATGCTAAAGGTAAAGAATCATTATAACAAAGTAGTAAAACAAATTAAGTTATCTAATGATGAAAGACCTAATATTGGAATAAAAACAAATAATGATCAACATGTAATAATACTTTTAGGTACGTTAAATAAGACTTTTTTAAAGTCATTAAACTGTGCTAGATGTTTATCAAATAATGTAGTTGCTTTTCATGTATCAACGGATCCAGCAACCACTGAAAAACTAAAAAGAAAATGGAAAGAGTATAATCCAGGAATTCCATTAATAATTGAACACTCAGCGTATAGAGATGTTATAGAACCATTAATGAATTTTATTGAGTCTGAGGATCGTGCATCAAAACATGGGGAAACAGTAACAGTTGTAATATCACAGTTTGTTATTACAAAGTGGTGGCATAATATACTTCATAATCAAACAGGATATTTTATAAAGAGTATGTTATATAAAAATAGAAATGTTGCAGTCCTAACTGTACCGTATATAATAAAAGAGTAGATACTCAAAAATCCTTAGTCTAGGCTAAGGATTTTTTAAAGTAAAGGCATTAAATATATTGGGAGAGGGATGGAAGATTTGAAAAAGGGTGAATTTGACGAGAAGGTTTTCAAAACTTTTAGTGAACATAAATATGATGGGTATGGAGAAATTAAACGTATATTTACCAATGCACTTGAAACTATAGTAATTATGACTTTATTCACTATGTTATCTCTGATATTTAGAAAAATTGGATTTCATGAGTCAAATGTAATAATAGTATTTATTTTAGGGGTACTATTTGTAGCAAGAAACACTGAGGGATATGTTTATGGTATTTTGGCTGCAATAATTGGAGTGTTAGCGTTTAATTATTTTTTTACTATACCATATTATAGTTTTTTAGTTTACAGATCAGACTACCCAGTAACTTTTGTTGTTATGTTGATAGCCGCAATTATTACAAGCACCCTAACTTCAAGAGTTAAAACACAAGTTAAGATATCCTTTGTACGCGAGAACAGGATGCGAATTTTATATAAAATTAACAACTTATTGCTTACAGGAAAAGATAAGAGACAAGTAGTGGAATCTTGTGGTAACAATTTAATTGACATGTTTAACAGAACTATTATGATAGCAATTGTAGACAATAAAAACGTTTTACAAAAACCAAATATTTATCTGTTTAATGATAAATATAATAAAAATATCTTTGAGGCAGGTATTGAGGTAGAAGGAGCGCAAAGATGTTTTAAAACAGGTAAATCAGTAGGGATTGAAGCTGAAATTCCAATAGATAGTGTTGGATACTATCATCCAATTACAGGACAAAACAAAATACTTGGAGTTATTGGGATAGCATGTTTTGAAAAAAATGCTTTATCAGAAAATGAAAAAATTCTTCTGCAGTCTGTTTCTACACAAATGGCCTTAGCTATTGAAAGAGAAGATTTGTATGAAAAGAAAAGACAGATAAATGTAGAGAAGGATAGAGAAAGGCTTCGTGGCAATCTTTTGAGGTCAATATCACATGATTTAAGAACTCCACTAGCTGGAATACTAGGATCTGTTTCTACTATTAGTGACAATTATGATGTGCTTGATAATGATACAAAAAAAGAACTTATACAGAATATTTATGAAGATACAAGTTGGCTAGTACATTCAGTTGAAAATATATTAAGTATGACGAGATTAGATGAAGGTAGGCTTGAAATTAAGAAAGATGTGGAGATTGTTGAAGAAATTATTTCAGAATCTATATCTAAAGTTACTAAGTTTTCAGGAAAGCATAATATTAAGACGGATTTACCAGAAAAAATGATTATATTATTTGTAGATGGATTATTAATAGAACAGGTGTTAATTAATTTAATTGATAATGCTATAAAATATACACAAAGTGATTCTATTATAGAAATCAAGGTCACACAAAAGGAAGAAAATGTATTATTTGAAGTATCAGACAATGGAAAGGGGATACCCAAAGAAGACATAGAATATATATTTGATAGATTTTATACCAAAACTAATGGCATTTCCTTGAAAAAACGAGGTATAGGGCTAGGGCTTGCTATTTGTAAATCTATTATAGAAGCACATAATGGTTATATGGAAGCATTTAACAACTCAGCCGGTGGAGCAACTTTTAAATTTAGTTTACCTATAATAAGGAGTGATGGTAATGAATATAAAGCCTTTGATCTTAATAGTTGAAGACGATAAACCTATTCAAAAATTTATGAAAATTTCGCTTGAGGCACAGGGCTATAAGTGTATGGAAACTGAGTCTGGGAATACGGCAATAACACTTATATTTTCACATAATCCAGATATAATAGTTTTGGACTTAGGGCTACCGGATATTGATGGACTCGATGTTATAGAGAAGGTTAGGGAATTTACAAAAGCTAAAATTATAGTCGTTTCAGCTCGTGGACATGAAAGAGAAAAAGTTGAGGTCTTAGATAGAGGAGCAGATGATTATTTGACTAAGCCATTTAGTGTAGCAGAATTTTTAGCTAGAATTAGAGTGGCACTAAGACATTTCAATCAAAATATTAATTTACAAGGAAATGAGTTATCTGTATTTGAGGTTAAGAATCTAAAGATAAATTTTGAAAAACGCAGAGTTACAATTTTAGATAAAGAAATACATTTAACACCAATGGAATATAAATTAATTGAGTTAATGTCAAAATATTCAGGACGAGTTTTAACTCATAAGTTCATAGTTGATGAGATTTGGGGGAATTATTTTGAAAATGATACACATTCGCTTAGAGTATTCATGGCCAATATAAGAAGAAAAATAGAAAGTGACCCTGCTCAGCCACAATACATATTAACGGAGGTTGGAGTAGGGTATCGTTTAATTGATGAATAACAATTTAAATATGTAACAAGGTTCATTCCACACCCTCACTTACTTTTTTACTAATAAATTATGCAGAGATAATTTAAAAGCCAATATTTGCTAAAGATAGCTCTGTGTGTTATTATGTTCAAATGATAAAAACTTTTGAACATAATATATGTATAAATAGAATGTTATGTAGGGGGAATGGAGAATTGAATAAAAAAATAAATTCGGTTATAATGGCACTTGTTGTAATTATGTGTTTTAGTTTTACTAGCGTATATGCGGATTCTGCGTCAGATAAGGCAAAAATTCAGCAGGTTCAGGTTCAAAGAAGAAATCTTGAAAATAAAGCAGAGCTGATGAATAATCAACGTAAAACAATTATGGCTAAAATCAATAAAAATGAAAGAAATATAACTATAGCGCAAAAAAACATTAAGCAAACAAAAGTAAATCTTGTAAAAGCAGAGGTTGACATCAAAGCAGAACAAATAATTTTTGATAAAAGAATGAGAGCAATGTATATGAATGGGTCAGCAAGCTATATAGACATTATACTAGGTGCAAATGATATGGATGATTTTATATCTAGATTGGAAAATATCAAAACCATAGTAACTTTTGATCAAAAGGCTATTGATGATATGAAAACAAAAGAGGCATCAATTAATTTAAAGAAGGTAGCGCTAGATAAAGGGAATACAAAGTTGCTTTCTTTAAGAGCTGATAATAAAGAGGATTTGGATATTTTGACAAAACAAAAATCTGACCAAAATGTATTAGTTTTAAAACTAGATGCTCTGGAAAATAAGTATGGCGCACAACTAGTAATAGATGAAGCCATTGCAACGAGACAAGCTTTAGCAGCAAAACAAGCTGGCAAAAGTATTAAGGCTGCTAGTTCTAATACAGTACAAGATAGTAATATAGTAATCAAAAATGCAGCAATTAAATACACAGCAAGCGATTTAGACTTGCTAGCTAGATTAATAACTGCAGAAGCTGGAGGAGAATCTTATAATGCTCAGGTTGCTGTTGGTGCAGTAGTTGTAAATAGGGTTAGAAGTGGCAGTTTTCCAAACTCTATAAGTGCTGTTATCAATGAGAAGGCAAATGGAGTATATCAATTTACACCAGTATTGAATGGTAACATTAATAGAATCGCACAGACAGGGACTATGAAGGCTGCAATTGAAGCGCTTAGTGGAACTGATCCGACTAATAATTCAATGTACTTTTATAGTGGAAGTACTCCTCCGGGTTCACCAAAATCAGCTTCTATAAGAATAGATCATTTAACATTTCTTGGCATATAGTAAAACAACATATAAAATACAGATAGTATATACCTAAAGGGAGTTCACTTTGAACTGCCCCCTGTCAAGTAGACAGTGGAAATAATTAAAGATTTCAAGCAAG
>ERZ1463033.113-NODE-113-length-12666-cov-9.560225_pt1 | contig 12666 bp, 13 predicted proteins | sample MGYA00564481_ERZ1463033 | MGnify/ENA primary metagenome ERZ1463033 (study PRJEB39244, sample SAMEA3635150) | Helicobacter pylori | study: EMG produced TPA metagenomics assembly of PRJEB11511 data set (Assembly of a 5300-year-old Helicobacter pylori...
CAACTACAGGCATTTTATAAAAATCTTTCATTATAATTGAAACACCAAGAAATAACGCCATAAATATAACTAATGGTAACAATGCAATGGCACTACCTTTTTTTCTATCCATTATTTTGAATACCCCCTCTTATATAAGTTTCACTACAATTGATATTAGCATTTATTATGCCAAAACATTTCAGAAGGTGTAGTTGCTTGAATTTTAATAAAATATGGCAACTAATAAAAGTTATGTAAACGTTTTAAGCCATTTTGCTATTTAAAACGTAAAAAAATATTTACAACTGTAAAATTTTTTTTACAATAGCAACATAACGTTATTTTTAATTTCCATATCTAATACCTCCAATTTAAACTATTAGCAAATTCGCTTCACTCATACGCCTCCCCTGGGGAGATAAATAAATTATAAATACAATTCGTTTTGATTAATCTTAAACTCTAAGTTCAAGTCGAAATTTAATACTTATTTTTTTAGTAAACATACTTCGAATTATCGTGAGGTAAAACTACCTTATTATCTTTTGAAAGTTTACTAGATACCCTGCCATCACTACTTCCAAATGCTGAGGTTTCAATAACTATGCTATCATAGCATAGCATAGTTTTGCAGCGATGCCACAAGCACCGTCGACAATATGTATCCCCTTATGGATTTAACTAAAAAACTTCTATAAACATTGATTTCTAAATTTATCATTTGGTGGGTAACTTAAAAAAAGAGTACTATTTTTATTGACAACTCATTTTTAATTGTATGCAATGTAATTGAATTCAATTAGTTTCGAGTATTGTTAAAAAGGCTTATAGGTTGCCTTTAATAGCCTAAATATATTTTACAAGAGGTATAATAAATGAATATTGATTTTTCAATTGAAGATGTAGTAAAAAAAAGATACAGTGTAAGAAACTATAAGGGAAGAGAAATTGAACCGGCTAAAAGAAAAGCTATTGGATCTTTTATTGATTCTTTGAATAAAAAGTAAAAACTTCCAGTTTTTACTATGACCTCGGAGGTCATTACATAAACTGGAAGTTTATGTTTGCTATAGTTGCAAATTTATCTTTATAGTGTATAATTACACCATAAGAATACATTTATATTTATTGTGTAATGTATAATCCCTATGTTATCAATTGAAAGGAGATGAAATTAATGACAAGGGTTGAATTTATAAAGAAGGTAGATGAAAAAGTAAGGCTTATAAGAACTGAAAAAGGGTATACACAAGATAAAATGGCAGAGATACTTGGAATTTCTAAAAAGACACTGATACAAGCTGAAAAGGAAAGAAGCAGTCTGGGATGGGCTGTTGCAATTGCGGTCTGCATTATTTTTAAAGATAGTGAGATATTGGAATTAACTTTTGGAGGAGGTGTTGAAGATATTATTCTATCATTATCATTTCCAAACAATGAGAGAAATTATATACCAACACTCGGAGGTAGAATTTGGTGGAAAGATATAGAAACTAAAAATGGGTTTACAGTTCAGCAAAACATGCTTTCAAATCATTACAGGATTTTATCAAACAATCATCGAAGAGTATGTTTTTCATTTGAACTTGAATATATAAACAAAAGGCTCAAAGAACTTACTGATTAATATTTATTTTTACTAAAAAAACTGTTTAAAATGTACCCCAAAGCAATATATTGCTACACTCTAAAGGAGGTATACTCATATGTTTAATTTAAATAATATAGACCCTCTGGGATTGGTCTTATTTACACTTCCATTATTAGTTTTTGTAGTATCTTTACTAATGCAACTTATATTTAAAAAGAAACTAATTATTTTATTAATTAACTTTTCATGTTGGTTGATTGCAACATTTACTATCTTTAATTCAAGCTTCATAATTTACTGTTTTATATATACATTCATTTCATTTATCGGAACACTTATAGGCGATTTAATTATATATCTAAGAAAAAATCTATTGCATAAAAATAGTAAATAATTAGCTTAAATTCTTGAAATGGATGAATGCATATAACAGTTTTAGCTTAAAAATAATATTCGTTATTTTAGTATCAATGATTATCAGTAGTAGATAAAATAAGTGGCTAATAAAAATTTCAATAATTTTATTAAATTTCGTATTAATTTGGTCACAGTAATCTCTATGATGTATTAAAATTCTAAACCGGAAGGAGATATTTATGAGTGTTAAACGTATTCTAATAAAAATTCTACCATTGCTTTTTATTGCCTCTATCGTAATATTGGTCTACTCAATTTTCAACGGTATACCCTTTGGAAACTATATTGCCAAATCAAAAATAGAAAATTATGTGAAGCAGGTCTATGTAATAACGGACGTCTCAACGCCAAAATATAACTTTTTAAACGGAACATATTATGCAAATATACAAAAAAATAGTAATTTTGAGATAACCTACAATCTTAAAAACAATACAATTTATGACGTTAGAGTAGCTAATGAATATCAAAAACAGTTGGATAAGGAATACTACGAGCTACAAAAGTCATATCGTGGCAATATTAAGTTGCCATTTTCAGTCGATGTTTATAATGTCATTTTAGCAAATGGCAAATACTCACGTGATTTTTATAAACTTACATGCTTTCAAAAAATGTATTTTAGTATTGTAAACCGTCAGAAAATTTCACCTGATGATAGCATTAAAATTCCTGCTATAGTAACTAAAGCTGTATTAGAAAAGCTGAGTAACCGATTTAATATTACATCCATTCAAGTAGGTTACACCGACTTAAATGGCTATCTTGAGATTATTGTAGATGGTAAGGATATGCTTACTGTAGAGAAAATGCAAAAGCATACTTCTAAAATGGATAAAATAGGTGAAAAAGATAAGGAATTAATTCGGAAACTAAATAAGTAAATATCCTATTTATTAGCAAATTCACTTCGCTCATAAAAACCCCCGGGGGTCATGAACAATTTGTGACCACAAATTGTTTTGCTAAATGCGAATTAAATTTGTGTATGAAAAAAGAGCCTTTTGCAGCCCTCTATTTTGTATTATTAAGTTTGCAATTTAAGAAAAATCAGTAATAACATTATTACTCGATACAAGATATTAAAGAGAGCATTTTTTCACTTTCTTTTATTCAAAAAAGACGCATATCATCGCAATCGCAATATATAGATAAGGTTCTAATTTAATAACCAAGGTATCATTAGGAAAAATGTAAACTACTGCTTTATTAGCAAGTTTACAGAAAACTTTTCTCAAAATATTAAAAACTAACCAACCACAGATAGTTCCAACAACATTTGTCATAATATCGTTAATATCAGTAGTACGCGCTCTTGTAAATAATTGGCTTATTTCAATAATAAAGGAGAAAATTAGTCCATAATAAAAGGTTGCCTTTACGTTATGGTATTTTTCCCATAGAGTTGGCAAGAGAAAGCCAAAAGGTATAAACAATATAATATTAAGTATATATGTAAAATCAAATCCATCTTTAAAAAGCACAAAATTTATATGAGGATTAAATATTGATCCATTAAATCTTAGAAGTCCTTCCCATTCCCACAAAGAAGGCAATCCTACTAATATTAAAGTAATCATAATATACAATACAAAAAAATATCCGAATAAGTAATGTTGCCATTGTATTTCTTTTTTAAGCTTCTTACTATTTTTACTCAAGATAATATTCAATACAGTTACTAAAAAAATTGACATTATAAGGGCTTTTACAGGGTTCATGTTTTTTCCTCCTCTTTGATTTTGGATTTCTCACTTCTACGCTAATATTTTGCAAAAATGTTTCTCTTACTATATAGACTATATTCATCACACTTTAAACTTGAAATACAATTTTCTACCTAATTCCTCATAACTAAAAGTGATAACAATACAACCATACAAATTGTTCCGATTAATGCAATACTATTAAGAATTTTATTTGTTTTAAATAATCTACGAATAATAAGATAAATCGCAATTCCAATAATTCCTCCAAAAGTATTTCCTATAAGGTCAGTTATATCAGACGCACCTATTGCAAATATAAGCTGCATTACCTCATAGAATAAACTCACACTTGCTATCGGAGCAACTTTTTTTAAGAAAGACCAGTTGCTTTCCAACATACTAACATAAAATCCAAAGGGAATAAATACAAGTATGTTTTCATATATTTCAGAAAATTCAATCCTGTTATTCACTATTACCGATCCATGAAATGGAATTAAGTTAATGCCACGGAAACGGTCTAATTCTTGGATTGAAAATTGCATTTTAAATAGTATAATCCAAGTTAATATGAGCAAATACACTACCAGTAAGCATGTTGTTAATAACTGTTGCTTTGTTCCTTTGTTTTCCATATATCCTTCCCCCCCCCCACTTACCGTTCTTTGATAAAGATTAAGCTAGTAATAATATGTTTTTTCTTCCCATTATTCCTCAATATTTATTTATAAAAATGCAACTGCAACACATTACAGAAAATATTTTCATACTAATAGTATAAAATAGTGTTCTTACTTTTCTATAAACGAAATATAAACAAAGTATAAATTCTACTATTAGCAAATTCACTTCGCTCATAAAAACCCCCGGGGGTCATGAACATTTACTTCCACATATGCGATTACCTCATCCTAAATCTTAGCTTATTTTAGGTTCTCTCTTGTTGTAAAAGCTATTGTTGAAGTAGGCTTGTATTATTAACGACATTTTAATAAACATATAGTATAATCTAAATAGTATTAATCTAAATCAGGTTAAAGAATACAATAAATTTGAGGTTGTGATTATTATGAATTTTTTGAGAAACATAGAAAACGGAACTATAAATATTAAAAAAATAACAATTAGAAGCGTTTTTTATAATGCTTCTAATTGTTTTATTAGAATTATTAGGACAAATACCTATAGCTATTATCAATATACTTTCTAAAAAATATTCGACTGCATTACCATATATAGACCTTGTAGCAGATGTAATAGTTAAATACTTTATTATTACTCTTTTCTTAATATTGTATAGTAAAATATCCTATGATATGCCCCGAAAACAATGTTTAGATAAGAAAGAATTTATTTATGTTGCTATAATTATTATAGGTTATCGTTTAGCATACAATAATAGCTTATTTTACTTAGCTGATAAGATACCTATGCCCAATTTTATAATTCATGCCTTTGAAAAACTGTTTATTTCACCTATTATTATGATACTTTCGAGTGCTGTTATAGCACCTATATATGAGGAAGTCATTTTTAGAGGGATATTGCTAAAGGGTATGGCAAATAAAATAAATTCAAACTTAGCACTTATAATATCCGCCTTAATTTTTGCATTGCTTCATATGAATATTCCCCAGGGCATAAACGCATTTTTATTAGGATTAATTATTGGAGCTATCTATTTAAGCTCGAATTCAATATATTTATGTATATTTGCACACTTTATAAATAATTCTGTAGCAATTATAATTTCAGGAGCCTTGCAATTATTAAGTGGAAAGTATTCCATGATAATTTGTAGTATAGAGTTCCTTGTAGGGATTACAATTTTGATTTTTGCCTATAGATGGTACACCCGAAATAAACCAGGAGATACGTTAGGTATATATAAAGAATTTGTAGAAAGATAATAAGCTAAACTAACCCTTGAAATGATAAGCTAGAATCTAATGTACTAAATTTTTGATTGTAACCTATAGGATATATATATACTCTCTTATTTACATTTTTTTACATTTCCTTTGTTCATGTCATCTTTTAGTGCTTTTCTAAACTCCTGATGCTCTGCATTTGACATTGCTTTTTTAACTATTGGTCTAAATCTTTCTATTACACTACTTTTAATTCTTGAGTTGCTGACATCTCTTATTAGACTCCTTTAAATTCAGTAAATCAACTATAAAAAATGGCGTTTCATTCATCAATTGAGATAATATATTTCCTTTTGTCTCCATGACTTCCCCAAAAGTCAGCTAACTTTATCTTATCTTCTATGCATACCTTTAATCCATCTTTTCTATTTTTCAAAAGTTCCAACTCAACCTCAATACCCTGACTTTGATCATTAGTTATTATAACTTTAATCCTATTATTTATATTTTCTAATATAAGATTACAAATAGGTGGACTACTATTTATTGGCGTAAAATATTTCAGCCATAGTACACTATCTACATTTATATAGTCATATACAAGGCCATCCTTATTTTTTTCAAATTGTAACACCGGAAAAGATTTTACCTTAGGTATTGTTAATTTTTTCAACCGCTTATAAGACTCTTTTAAAGCACAAGTAGGTAAAACTATCTGACCTTCATCCACATTGCCAATAAACGTAACATTGCCTATGTAAGTTAAATAACCAGTATATTCTGCTACAAGTGCATCTAGTTTATCTGTTTTTTCGTGTCTTCCACATCCAGAAAGTATTTTTTCAAGACCTTTAAAACCTGATTTTTCTAGTATATCAAGTCTTTCTTTTAACCCCTTATCAGTATCTTTAGGTGAAGGAATATATTCTAACAAAACTGTAAAACAAGCATGAGGAAATACTTCTATAAACCCTTGAATAGTATTATTATATTTCCTATCACTTATTTCTATATAACCTAATTCCTCAATCCTTGTGTAAAGATTAAATCCTGTTTTCATCCACCCTTTCCATCCAGTAATTTCATCCATGCTTCCTGGAGTAGAAAATGGATTTATTCCTCTTCTTGATAATTCATACTCGCTAACTTTTTTGTTATAATGTCCCTTTAATTTGCAATTTAAAGTCATCCTATACTTATCATTATTCATAAACCCATAATTTAATTTATATGGAGCATCAACTGCTATTACGGATGCTTCTCTATTGCTTAAGTAATTAAGTAAACCGTTAGGGACCATATTATCTATAAATTCTATATTTAGTTTCTCATCTATACTTGCCACAGTCAATTTCCCCTTATGTACATCAACACCAATAAAGTTCACAAACCACACCACCTTGTTTAATCATCTTTCTTTTTATCACTCACTTCTCTTAATCGCTATAATCACCTAGTTGTTAATTGGTTTATCAAAAAAATCTTTACTCATATATACAAATAATATAGATCTTTAATATTTATTTTCCTATTGGATATCTAGTTCTAAACTCATTAAGCTGAGATGATAAACTAGAATCTAATGTACTAATTTTTTGATTGTAACCTGTAAGAGAACCATTTGGAGACTCAACCATACCTTCGAATTCATTATATGAGTTATATATTTTCATAAGTGATTCATAAGCATCTTTATGTTTTGTTGGTGGATTAATCAGTGTTTCCATTAATGCCTGTATGTCAGTTCTACCTTTAACAATTACATCCATTTCTCCATTTTCTTTGAATTCTTCATTTTTATATTTAATCGCATCATCAAAAGTATATGCCTGATTTCCATTAACATTAACAGGCGAGTTAAAAATAGCATCATGCCAAACACTTAAAATTGCCTGTGCATCTGTTTCAATTTTAAGAGCTTGTAGCAAATTCACTTCGCTCATAAAAACCCCCGGGGGTCATGAACAATTTGTGATCGCAAATTGTTTTGCTAAATGCGAATTAAATTTGTGTATGAAAAAAGAGCCTTTTGCAGCCAATGTCATTAAGTTAACCATCTTGTGACAGATAGAATTATAGCCAATTGAAAGTATGTATGCTTTCAATTGGTTTTTTCTTTTACAACTCTTATTTTTGGGCATGCAAATAAGACAGAGACATTTCTCCGTCAAAAAATATTTTTATCAGTGATTATTTATGCTACTCTATATAAGAAGCTAACTGCCGATTTGTTTCTGACTTTGCGAGGGTCTCTTCTTCCATTTCGTATAGGTAATATATTCTTTTGAATAAGCGCTTCTACATTAGGCGGTGATTCTACATTCCTACATCTAAAATAGTGCAAGCAAATTGATATTGCCATGGTGAAATTTACCTGATAGATGTATTTTCTGTGTTTCTGCTGTATGACGACTTGCGTTGTGATCATTTCGCAGAAATTATACATGGTGAGCCGTGCAAATATCTCTTGTACGATGTAGGCCACCTTTTTTGAATGAAGGTTTGTTAGTCCAATGGCATATTTTAGTTCCCTAAATGATGTCTCGATTCCCCAACGCAAGTGATATATTTCTTTAATATTTTCCGAAGGAAATTCTTTTTCAGTAAGGTTTGTAATAATAACTTCGTAGGTATTCTCTGATATAGGAAAGCGAACAATTCTAAAGTTTATTGGATAAATTCCTTTATCTCCGACAGGAAGATAGCCAAAATTTTGATTATTGGGCATAAACTTATATTTTTCTGGATGTGCCTTTATTTCATTCGTCTGTCGTCTAGTCAATAAAATTCTGTACTCTATATCAAATGTTTCCTGATCCGGAAGCGAGATCCCAGATATGATTCCATTACTGCTTATATCTTTTACCCGTATAACATAATTCCATCCCTTCTTCGCTACATGCTCGAAAACGTTGTAACTTTCATACCCACGATCAGCTATTACTATAGTTTTTTCTTTAAAATTAGAACGGTCAACCATATCAGTTAATGCCTGAAATTCATTTTCTTTTCTACCTGGCTGAACGATTGCATCGACATATACCCTGCTGCATAAATCATACATGACATTTAAGTGCAGAAGATTGTAGCCTTTCGCATTCTCAGTAGTATGAAAATGATTTTCTTCGTCTTTTGGGTTGTGTGAAATACATAAATCTGAACCATCAACAGCTAACATTCGATAACCATCATAATAATTAGGATTAACTGCCGATGATGTGAAACTATGAAAAAGCAACTCAAGTGCTTCTGGAAAAATCTTTTTACGCTGCTGTACAAAAGCTGAGCAAGTAGCCGTCTCAGTATCATATGAAAAATATTTCATGAGCTCAAGTTTCAGACTATTACCTCCCATAGAAAGTAAAATATTCAGCATATCTTTGAAAGCCAGTTTTCGATTTCTAGTAAAATCCTTCTCTGGGTCGTTAACAAACAACCTTGAGTTTTCATGCATTTCAGCTAACACAGTGTCCAATTTTCCTTTTATTAAATCTGCATATTCATTCATGAGTGAGCCTCCTTAAAAATCCTTGTAATTAAAGGGCTTCGCCACATTTTTTTACTATTTGTCAAGCTTTTTTTTGAAAATTACCTGGAATTTCGCTGAAAATTACATAAAAAAAACAGGGTATACATTTTTAAACATACTCTGTTCTAAAACTATTGTTTCAATTTCTTAACTTAATGACATTGGGAGCTGGACGGATTTATTTTTAATCTTCTATAACTTTTCTCATCTTTCTGAGAATGCGGTGCTTACGATCACTAAGGGTCATCCGTGTAACACCAAGCTCTCCGGCCAGTATTCGCTCTCTTTTACCATTGAAAATAATTCATGGATCAACAGCCGTTCTTCAACCGTTAAAGCATCAAGGGCTATATGTAGTTTCAGAAACTGTTCCTGCTCAATCAGCATGTCCTCTATACTCAGTTGAAAACGAGTGATTGAAAATTCCACATTAACGCCCTCCTCTTGGAATCCTTCCAAGGAAAGCTCAAATTGATGAATAAGTTTCTTTTGATATCTTTCAGCTTCACGTTCTTTATAATATGCATGGTAGACAGATTCGCTGACTTCCACACGGTTACTTTTAACAACTATTGTATATTTCTTATTTTCTGACATATGCTTGTCCTCCTAATTTTCAAAATTGAGTTGAAAACGAAGGACAAGTGGTGGTGATCGACATCTTGCAGTAATTCCGTACAACAAAAAAAGAGCGTGCCTACAGACATATTTGTCCGTTTGTACACTCTCATGTTTCAGTTCGCATTCTACATGTTCCGACAGTTCGTGTTGATAGCCATACCTCTCCAATGAGAAGTACAGGCTTTTTTTAAGAAAGTACCTATAAGGCTATTTCTTATGTAAGCGATTCAATGTCGCTACAGCGCAGTCATTATTGACCAACACACAAAGCAACCCTCCAAACTTTACGGGTTTGGAGGGTTCAGTGATTTCTGCATAGGAAATGACCCGCCCAAAGTACCATTTTTTTCTTTGTCGGGTAACGCCTATTTTAAATTTGATTGATAAAAAAATTATTCCTACCTATGGTAGTTTTGTATTGAACTATTTTTGTTGTTCCACATATTCTACAATCATACCGTCAAAATGTTTGACAATCATATTAAGCCCTGTAGGAGTTTCCTTTACATCTTTCATTATCGAGGCATCGTTCTCTAATAGAAAATCCTTAAATTCTATTATGGAGTCAACAATAAATGTTGCTTTTGTGTTTTTAAAAGACTCAAGTACTTCGTCCTTACCGCAAATAATTAAAATGCAGTCTACTTGTGCTAATTCCAAATGAAATTGCTTGTGCTCAAATCTCATACTACATTTTTCATCTAACAAGTTTTCATAAAATGCTACTGCCTGATCCATCTCGTTTACATAAATCCGATTTAAAATCTGCTTAATTTTCATTTTCATTTCTCCTTCAATTTTTATAAGTTCCTTTATATTTTTAGGTGACACTGTTTCATTATCAAGTGTAAATACCAAGACTATTTTCCCATTACATTCAAATTTGCATTAGATGCCTGCGCCTTTGCAGAATTCTTGATTTCTCCATTCAGCTTTACTGCTAAAATTCCCATGATGATAATCGTGATAATGTCGGCAATCGGTTGAGCAGCTATCACTCCGTTTAGTCCCATGAATTTTGGCAGCATCAGAATAATAGGAATAAAGAACACGGCCTGACGTCCGGCGCAAAGTACCCAGCCACCTAACGGTTTACCAAGTGCCATAAAGAGCATACAGTAAATTGCTTCTATGCCATAGAAAATGAATGTTATGATATTGATACGAAGAGCAAATGAGCCTATTTCTATGACTGATGCATCGTTCGTTGTAAATAAAGAAACGACTGGCTGGGGAAATAAAATCATGAGCAATGTCATTAAAACACAAAAGATGGTAGTCCATTTCACTGCGATTTTTGTCGCACTTTGCAACCGGTCATATTGTCCTGCACCATAATTATATCCAGCAACGGGTTGAAAGCCTTTTGCAAAACCAAATACCGCATAGATGCCCATAGAGATCACACGGGTTACGATTCCCATAGCAGCAATGACAGAATCCCCATATGGCTGAGCTGCCATATTTGTTAAGCTAATAGCTACACTGGTGGAAAGTTGAAAAACGAGGATTCCAATTCCTACTTTAAAAATTTCCTTGAAGATTGTACTCTCAATACGAATTTCTCTTAGCGAAAAGCTAAAGATACTTTTTTTCTTCACTATGTAAAACAAATACATAATAGAGGTAACAATTTGAGCAACCGCCGTTGCCAAACCCGCGCCTATTATTCCCATGTGCAGACCGAAAATGAAAGTCGGAGCAAAGATGACATTCAGTCCGGCACCAAGTAGCATCGCAGTCATGGAAACCTTAACCGCTCCCTCACTTGAAGCAATATTGTTCATGGTGACATTAAATATGTTGAAAATTGAGCTGGCTACGTAGATAATGGCATATTGTTTTGCATAAGGAAAAATTGTTTCCGTTGCCCCTAAACCCCATAATACTTTATCTAAGAAACACTCTAGCAGAATAATTACAACAGCACCGATAATAAGGCTTGAATAAAGCGCGGTTGAAGCTACATGATTTGCTTCTTCATTTTTTCGTTCTCCCAATAGTCTGGATATATACGCCGCTGCACCGCCGCCAAACATAACCGCGATACCGACAATCGCTTGTCCAAGAGGGAATGCAATGGATATTGCCCCCATTTGGCTTGTCCCAAGTCCTCCAACAAAGTAGGCATCAATCAAATTATAAAATCCTGTTACTAGCATACCGATCATTGTCGGCAATCCCATTTTCAATAAAAGCTGAGGGATTGGTGCTTCCCTTAGCATTGTGATACGTTCTTCCTTGTTCATAATAAAAATCTCCTTTAGTTTATAATTTGTATATCAATTGCATCCTTACCTTTCTGAATGTAAGGATGCAATGACAAGCTTCGTAATTACTCTGCAATTACTATTGATTGAAAGAATTGATTTATTCATCGCTTCCTTAATTTGATCTTGTTGCTTTTGCAATTTTCTTGACCCTGAAACTATAAATGACACATTCGTATGCAACCCCGATTTAACAATTCGTAAACTTTTAATTTTTGCGCCTAATTGGAATATTTGTATTTTTTGTTCTGCCTTTTGGAATATTTGGTCATACATAACGGGATCGGTATCTAAATAATCAATTTGTATCGTTGTGTCACAGTCCATTTCCAGATAAAGTTTATAGGAAATTTCATTGGCTATATCGTTTAAAATAATACTGTTTTCTTCCTCTCCCTCAAGGTGCATGGAAACCACATAGTGACCTAGACCATAATCGTGAATAATCAGACTATTGATGCCTTGCACTTGGGGATACTGCATAACAAGGGTTGTAATTCTGCCAACTAAGTCTTTGTCCGGTGTTTGCCCTAACAATCTTTCTACAATTTCCATCATGGATCTCAAACCTGAAAACATAATAAAAAAAGAAACCAGCAATCCGCACCAACCATCAATTTTCCATCCGGTATAATACAGATCGGAAGAGCACACGTCTGAACTCCAGTCACAATAG
>ERZ1463033.114-NODE-114-length-12603-cov-9.526538_pt1 | contig 12603 bp, 8 predicted proteins | sample MGYA00564481_ERZ1463033 | MGnify/ENA primary metagenome ERZ1463033 (study PRJEB39244, sample SAMEA3635150) | Helicobacter pylori | study: EMG produced TPA metagenomics assembly of PRJEB11511 data set (Assembly of a 5300-year-old Helicobacter pylori...
ATTGTGACGGGAGTTCAGACGTGTGCTCTTCCGATCTCCCCAAATGCAGTATTTTGCTTTTGAATTTTCTGAATCTTTACGTAATGCTAACAGATTTAAATAGTTATAAAATAACAAAAGAAGAAAAGTTATGCCCTTATTAACTGGGCATAACTTTTCTTCTATATATAATAATCTATACTCTATTCTAAAAAAAAGTCTTTAAATAAATATATATCGTCTCTTACAAAAATCAGCATACCCTTTCCAAAAAAGTCATAGGCTTCAAAAGGTGCATTCCTAAATGGTAGATCAATTTCTTCCACCACTTTTTTTAGTTTTTTTGAGTATTTAAATAATATTGAATTTTGGTGATTTCTCTTTGCTGGTGTACCAAAAAAGTGTATGCTTTGATCTGTTTCCATAATAAAGTCACATTTATTAAAAAAGTACCCTTCTTTAAATAATTTTTGATTATTAATCTTAATAATATTATCTTTGATATTAAACTTTAATTTATATTCAGCATTATTATGGATCTTTTCTTTAAATGATTTTACAAATTCCGGATAGATTTCATTTGGTGTTTTATTTTTTTTTATTCTTCTTTCTCCTATATATGAATAAGACCCATCATCCAAATCAACTTTAAAATCATCAGCATATACGCAATTTTCATCATCGCATACCTTTTTTATGCTTCTGATCATGTTAATGTCCGGTTCTTTTTTTCTTAAATTAAGCTTAGATTCATATTTGTCATAGAAATGTTTCCATATGTAATTTCCTGTCTTCATGTCAATGCAAGCTATTCCACAGTTATACTCCCCCTCTATACCAAAATCAAGAGTTCTATTTGTCAAAATCATTTGTTTTTCTTTTATATATATAGCTCTTGAAAAATAATGTTCCCACTTAGTATTCCAAATCAAATTTCCTCCATTATCTATCAGAACCCCACCGTTTGCTAATAGATATTCATCGTTTATATTTAATAAATGCTTTTGGCCCAATATTGTTGGACAATCTTTAGAAACAACCTTCTTATACTCAATCTCACTCATTATTATAGTTCTCCTTTTTGTTCTATTAATAATATGTTTAATCTTCTATACTATTCGTTTATTTCTACATTTAATAAAAATATTCTTTCTTTTTTTAAGTTTCCAAATATATTTGACTTATTATACAATAAAGCGCTATAATATAAACATGTCAATACTTACATGTTTATGAAGACATTTTATTACCTTAAATTTATAAAAATGTTGCTTGTGTAATGAAGATATTTATCTATTTATAGTGAATTGGAATAAAAAATTAATTGAAAGAAGGATTCTAAAATGAAAAAATTTGTAGGAAGTCATATGATTTATACTTATGAAAATGGTTGGGAATACGAAATTTATATTAAAAATGATCATACAATTGATTATCGTATTCATAGTGGTATGGTTGCCGGTCGTTGGGTTCGTGACCAAGAAGTTGATATTGTAAAACTAATAGAAAGTGTTTATAAAGTTTCGTGGACAGAACCAACTGGAACAGACGTTTCTTTGAACTTTATGCCAAATGAAAAAAGGATGCATGGCGTTATCTTTTTCCCAAAATGGGTTCATGAACACCCTGAAATTACGGTTTGCTATCAAAATGATTATATTGATTTAATGAAAAAATCACGTGAAAAATATGATACTTATCCCAAATATGTTGTCCCAGAATTTGCTGATATAACATTTTTAGAGAACTCTGGTGTTGATAATCAAAAAACAATATCCATAGCACCTTATAAAGGAATGACAGATGACATTCGCGCAGGAAAATTAAAATAATCTATTCTTTAGGCAAAAAAACACAGGTATTTCACCTGTGTTTTTTTAATCACTTCAAAGTAATATCAATTACATAATTTTATTTAGTATATAACTTTCCAATTATCATTAACGGTTGCTTTAATTGTTTTTCTTTCAAGTATGTAATTTGCAATTAGTTCAGCCATATCTGTTGGTATATCTTTAAGGACCGGCTTACCCCTAAACAATAAATAATTACCACCGCCACCTGCTCTGTAATTATTCATTACTACAGCATATTCCCCTTCCATATCAATAGGAGAGTTTTTATAATTAATTTTCGTAATTCTAAAGTTTATAGGTTTTGTAATATCTATAACATAATCTATGCCTTCCCACATATCATAATTATAATGTTGAAGTTTAAGATAATTACCATTCTTTGCTAACTCTACCTCGCCATCAACTAAACTAAAATATTCTGCAGTTCTCTCGAGAGCCGCTTTTATGTCAGAACCTTTTATCCTAATTACCTTTAATGTATTCGGATATTTGTAATTTGATATTATATCTCTCATCGTAACCTTATAATTAAAACCCTTACATTTATTATCAAAGATAGCTGTGTTTGATATATCAACCTTTGCTGCATCCATCTGAACATTATTTATAAACTCAACAAAAGCATTATCTTTAAGCCTTGCCTTTAGTGGATCTTTTATAAGCATGTCCCCTTCTACATGTCCAATTGGAATATCAAGCCAAGCTTGCGTTTCTGTTTCTATTGGACATGTAGCATTCAAAATTTTCTTGTCAACATCTAAAGCATTTGCATCAATAACTTTAGACACTTTGCTTCGCACCGACCATTTGCCAGATATTCTGACTAAATCCATAGTTACTTTGCCAATACAATTACCATTGTAACCTGGTTGCACAACTAAAACACCATTTACCAACAAATTTTCTATAACTCTATGTTGATGGCCAGTTAGAAGCACATCCATATTACTCACTTTAGTACATAACTCATAACCTTGATTTTCTCCTGTGAGTTTTTCAGAAGGTTCGCCCGTTTCTAAATCTCTTTCAAACCCGCCATGATAGGATACTATATTTATGTCCGTAGCTTCTTTATCTTTCATTATATGGAGCCAATAGCTTGCACTCTTTACTACATCTTTAAAATCTAAGTCCTTAATTGTACCTTCACTTTCCCAGTTAGGAATATACTTAGTTGTTAGCCCTAGAATACCTACCTTTAAACCATTATCAAAAGTTTTAACAATGTAAGGTTTATTAATAAAACTTTCCCCTGTAATTTTATTTGTAATATTAGCGCATAACCATGGAAAATTTGAAGTTTTTATAGCATTATCCAAATAAGCCCTTCCATAATTAAATTCATGATTGCCAATTACAGCAGCATCATATCCCATAATGTTCATGACCTCAATCATTGGATTTGGCCTACTATTATTAATTTTAGCATGAAAATATGTAAGAGCTGTACCTTGAACCATATCCCCATTATCTATAAGTAAGGTAGCCTGATTTATTTCTCTTTCCCTTGCAATTATAGCTGACAAAGCCGCAAGCCCACAGTTTGCATAGGAGTTGTCCGAATAATTTATAGGTAAGACTGTTCCATGAACATCACTAGTTTCTAATATTGTTAGTCTAAAATTTTCATTAATACACATATTAAACTCTCCAATCAAAAGATAAATAATTCTAATAACTAATTTTATCATAAAATAAGTCTATATGATAATAATAATAATAATAATAGTAGGGACACTTATAACTTTCTAAAGTGTCCCTACTATTATATACTCTCATTTATTATAAAAACCATAAATGCAATTTTTATGTTACTAACTTATTTCTTTCCAAACATCTTCATACTTATATCCAGTAAGGTCTTCAACAACTTCTTTTGTTTTCGGATCAACATCAAGTTTTGAACCATTATTTTTCAATCGTTCGATTTCTTTTGTTAATATGATATGTGTTTGCTTATTTAATTTAAAAGTAAAGGTTATGATTAGCGCCATTACAAGTAACACAACAGATCCAATAACCATGGTATATGCAATAACGTGCATTACTTGCGGTGTTTGAGATACTCCACCTTTAACAAATCCTCCATATTGCAATATGATTCCAACAATAAGTGTAGCAATTGCTACACTACTTTTTCTAGTGAAAGTCATAACTGCTGCGAAGATTCCTTCTCGTCTTTTTCTAAAAACCATTTCATCCACATCTGGAATAAATGGAAAAATGTTCCAAGGAACGAATGATAATATACTTGAACCTATTTGATAAAAAAATGAGATTACAAATAGAATGGTAATTTTAGATCCTGGATCAAGTACATAAACACCATAAAAACTCAGCACGCTTATAATCATTGTAAGATATGATATCTTAAATAAATTAGAAGGCCCTATCTTAATCATCAAAAATCCTAAAAGGATAGTCATAGGTATACCAACAATACTAATTGAAAGTAAAGTGGCAGCGAGACTCGCTGTAACTTTTAAGTCGTAAACACAGAAAAATACGAATACAGCATAAAATATATCTCTAGCAGTAAATGATAATATATAAATAGCTAAATGTTTTCTAAAACTTCTGATCTTAAATGTAGATATATAATCATTTAAGATATGAACAATAGTTTCCCGGTGTTGGATAAAACTTTTATGTTCATGTGTTTTAATTAATAATTCTTTTTTCATTTCAGGTGAAGGTTCTCTTTCCCAAGTAACCTTATATGATATAAATATGCAAATAGCATATAATACAGCGAAAAAACATCCATTATAAAAATATGCGTGTGGATTGTTTTGACCAAAATGTTTAATTAATAGTCCTGGAACAAACGTAGCTAGAAATGCACTTGTCGTAGAAATAAACATTCTGCACGTAGAAAGTACAGTTCTCTCATTGAAGTCCTTTGTCATTTCTGAGGGTAATGTTTCAAATGGAATTAATACCATGGCCGCAATTATTTCAAACGCTAAATATGAGATTAGATAATACCAGTAGCCCATACCTGTTACCCAGAGCATAGTGTAAACTGCCATTAAAGGGGATCCAATCAATAAAAAGAAACGACGACGTCCAAATTTTTGCCCTAATTTTGTTTTATAAAAATTATCTGTTATACTTCCTATACACAAACTAACAATGGCATCTACAATACGAGCAATAGCAATAATAGACGCTGCTTGTAGTGGCGACATTCCGGCGAAAGTTATATAGAAGAAAAGTAAAAAGGCTGCAATAATTGTAAAAGCTCCTCCACCCATTGCATCAGTTAATCCATAACCAAGACCTACACCTACCGTGATTTTTTTATTCTTTTTTGACATTTAAATTACCTCTCTTCAATTTATTTATTAAATAACAAAAAGATTTTCTTGAATTTACTAACAAGTTAGATTTCATATTGATACAGACAACGTTTTCATATAAACTATATCTTTCTAATGATACATTGAATTTTACAATATATTTTTCACCTTAGTGATATAGTTTCCTTTTAATACCAATCGAAAAAAGACAACTTAGACCATTAGGATCTTTAAATTAAAGTTATATGATAAATTTCAGGGTCTACTTTCCGCTTTTTCGTTCCATTACTACATAGACCCCAATCTAATAACCTTGAAGATGGATATGCTATTTGGCCCTAATCTGCCATGCCAATTAAATCAAACTTTTCACAAGAAACTATAATATCAAATTCCTTTTTTGTTGGTTTCTTGCATTTTACTAAAACTGTCTTGTCTGACAACTCATAATACCATCCTTGTTCTGTTTTTTCCCATGACCTCTTATTAAGAAAACGTGGTATTCTTTCATTTTCCACCGAAACCCAATATGCACCTTTCTCTTTATTTATTAATTTAATTTTAAGATTAGATATCCCACTTTCGTAGCTTCCTGTTGTTTTAAAAGAAATTTGTTTACGTGCCTCACCATTTACATTAATTTCTGTATATTCATATACACCTTTTTTAAAATCATTACTTATACCATCATCATCATAAAAATGGAAACTTCCTTCTGATTCTCCACCAATTAAAATATCTAAACTCTTCATTTTATCAGTAGTAATATGTTTTACATCTTCATTTGTTATAAAAATTCCATTACCTCTTAGGAACATAGGAATACTATTAAGTGTAACTGGAATTTCGATTACTTGTCCTCCTTTATATTCAGCCATATTTTGATTCATATCATACCAAGTACAACCTTTTGGTAAATAAATCTTTCTTGATACCGCTCCCTTTTCCAACACATTTGCTACTAGAACTGATGGTCCAAACATAAAAGTCATGTATTGATCTTCATAACAAATAATATCATCCTGGAACTCCATAAACAGTGAACGCATTATTGGTTTACCAGTAATATGAGCTTCGTACATCAAAGAATACAGGTATGGTAACATCCTATAACGCTGACTATATGCATTACGCACAAATTCATTATTTTCTTCATACATAAATGGTTGAGTAACAGTATTATCATTGTTGGCTGAATTAATACAAAATCTTGGCTGGAATATACCATTTTGTATCCATCTTAGTAAGAGTTCTCCCTCTGGAGCACCTCCAGCAAAACCGCCTATGTCACAACCTGTATTTGCTACTCCAGACAATCCCATTCCAACAATAGTTGCTATATTAAATTTTAATGTACGCCAATCCGTTAAGTTATCTCCTGCCCATGTCTGTGCATATCTCTGAATTCCTGCAAATCCAGCGCGGTTTATAATATATGGACGACGATTTGGATAGAGTTCAGAAATAGCTTGTGTTCCAACGTAAGCCATTAAATTTGAATGCATAATTTTTAGCTGAGCCATTGTGCCTTTCTTGCCGTCAAAATCACATATAGCATTACGATCCTCTACACCATCATATTCACAATTGTCATTCCACACAGTTGTAGCTCCTTTACTTAAAATAGTTTCTTTAAGCAAATTTTTCCATATTTTTCTACCAGAAGGATTAGTAAAATCTATAAATCTTCCAGCACCTCCCCACCAACGACCAACATAATCTTCTTTTCCATCTGGACTTTTAATAAATGCATCATTCTTTTCAAATTCTTCTTTATAAGGATGATTAGGTAAAATACCTGGTTTTAAATTAGGTATTACATTAATCCCTAGTTCATTCATTTTTCGAAAAAAATCCTTAGGATTAGGAAATCGCTTTCTATTCCAATTAAAAGTATATCTTAGATTGTCTTTTTCTCCAGAAGAATAACCAGATGCCAACTTAAAGTTATCTATATACATCTTTTCATCAAAATGTTTTTGAATGACTTCATATATTTCCTTGTCACAATCTTTCTCAAGTTCAGCATAATACATAGTAGAAGCTGTATACCCTAAGCTTTGTTTCGGAGGCATTGCCTGCTTTCCTGTCAACTTTGTATAATTGTCTAAAACTTGTTCAACTGATGGTCCATTAATAAAAAATAAATCAATATCTCCTCCATCAGCCTGATAATAACTATAACGATGCCAATAACCACTAATTTCATTTCCCATATCGAATACCGAATCATAGGAATTATGATAAAATAATCCTAGAGCATGACGGTTATTATTGTTTAACTTTAGATAAAATGGGATATGCTTGTATAAAGGATCCCCAAATTCTGGATCATGGCCAATTGCATCCTTAGGTGTCATACGCATCCTTTTACCAGTTTTATCTAAATATCCTGTTTTTTCACCGAATCCATAAAAATGATCATTTTTGAAGTCTATTTCATTATAATGGGAAATTCTTCCTAGCTGATCACACTCAAAAGCTCTCTCTGGAACATCGCTATATAGCTTAACTCCATTTAATTTATATATACTAAAATGAAGTTGCGATTTATACATTACAAATTTCAACGTTTTTGTGTAAAATGTAATTTCTTTTTCTGTTTCTTCAAAAGGAATATCTAACGCCTTTATTTGTTTACGCTCTTCTGGAAACAGGTAATCTAAACGATCTTTCCAAGCTGTCATAACTAGTGTATAAGACTCTTCCTGCCACTTTCTATCAAATGATACTCGGACTCGTATAATATCGTCTGTCATAAAAATTATCTTAATATCTGCCGTATCACCTTTCACATAGTAGCCATTCTCAACTTTTTCTATAGATAAAAAGTGTTTTAATAACATATTAAATCCTCCTATCACTTTTTCTTTTATATAATAATAAATTAGTCTGCAATTCGTAATATACAATTATACATAGTATTTTGCTTAAATATTAATTTCCATAATATACGATATGCTAATTGTTGTACAAAAAAGTTATTGATCAATTGCAATAACAAGTTGAACCAGTTTGTATTTATGACTTAAATCAAGTTAAATTGTATTATTTCTCAATAATACAATTCATAAAATCTATAATTCCATCCTCAATTTCATCCCTAATATCAAGATAGTTAAGTATTTCATGTCGATACCCTGGATAAATTTTTGTTCTCACCATATGTCCTGTTTCAGCAAGGCAATTGGATACGGCATAAACACCCTCGCCATACTGACCAACTGGATCTTTATCTCCAGCAATGTTGTAAACCGGAATTGATGCTGGCACTTTTTCTGCCCACACAGTTCCAACAACAACATTCATCAGCATAACAAAATAATACAGTGATCGTATATTAGGTGACTTTATTAAGTTACTGTATATATCTCTTGAATGGTCTGCAATCACATCAGGATCACTACAAACCCATTCACTTCTTGTAGTAATAGGATTCTCTTCATAACGTTCTGTTGTCCACATCCATCCCATAAGCTTTTCTTCATAAGCTGGGTCAATTTCCTCTCCCTTACCCTCATCTATCAGGTTTTTCAAATCAGGCATAAGTGAAGCTGCTGTTGGAAACACCCCCGAAGTTCCGCATAATATCAATCCATCAATATCTTCTCCATAAACAGTGGCATAGCATCTGACAATCATTGATCCCATACTATGTCCAAACATAAAATAAGGTAAATCAGGGTATTCTTCCTGCACAATTTTACGAAATGTATGTTCATCTTCTACCATTGTCATATAACCTTTATCGCCCCAATCACTCCAGTTACCTGAAACATACGCTGTTTTCCCATGTCCTACATGGTCATCTGCTGCAACCACAAAGCCTGCTTCATTTAGCTTCAGTATCATATGCAGATATCTGCGTGAATGTTCATGATAACCATGTACAAGCTGAATAATTCCTTTTGGCTTACGAACAGGGGTGTAAATCCAAGCTTGAACTGTGTCATTTTTATTAAATGATTCAAAAACTTTTTCTTGAAATGCCATAATAAACCTCCTTAAATTATATAAATTTTTTTCCAATTCACTTTCTATTGTAAATGTTAATAATAGATCATCTTATTGAATTGATGTATGTTACATTGGGATTAAATCTTTAACATTGAGGTCAAGATATAATGTGTAATTTCCATTCTATTTTATCAAGTAACATAGAAAGTTTTCTGTCTTGTAATCTTACTTGCATTGAAGCTATATTTTTACATATTACATCTACTACTATTTCTTTAACCTTTGTTTCATAATTACTTTCTTTATCAAAAACAACTTTTACTCTATCTTCATTATTAATACTTATAGTTGTTATATAACTACATTGATGTATTATTTAACAACCTGGACGTTAGCGTTTACTTGCATATTTTTCTAATGTTAACATTACGTAGCCAATTCCACTAATAATTTCATTAAAATGATCTTCCGCATTTTCTCAAAGTCCTACATTATAAAGATTTACGCCAAATTCAACTTAATTTTATTTCAGATACATAAGCTTTAAGTGTCGTTAATAACGGCTCTGAACTCAACTCCATATTTTCGCCATTCCTCATTTCTCTTTACATTTAATTTATCAATCTCTAATTTTATCCGGTTCATATCTATTCGCGTCCTCCCTATTATTTGGTTTTTATATTTTTGAGTGTATCTTATAATCGACAAATACATATAATCACAAGTGCCCTGTCATAAAGTCCATAATCTGGTCTCTGCACCTTTCATTTTAAATATGTCTTCCATATATGGTATAGTATTACTAGTTCTCGAACCTAGCGTCACAATAAATAAGTAAAATACATGCTGATAATACGAAGTTAAATAACAAAATTATGAGGTGAGTAAAATGTATTTATTGGTTAATTTATTACTATATTTTCTATAAATTACCTAGTCATAACACTGACCTCATCTTTGTTATATTGAAATTAAATCTTTAACAGCATAACTAATGCTTACCTTGTAATTACCTAAATGGTTGTTATACTTTATTTTCACTGTTTTTTGTTCATTATCAAAATACCAACCCTCTTGACTGCTTTCAAAGTTTCCTCTATCTAAGTAAAATATAATATTTTTGTTATCTACAACTATATTAACTGGGGCTAGTTCTCTACATATTACACTTAGATTTAAGTTTTCAACCTTTGTAACGTAGGATCCTTCTTTATTAAAATCAATTTCTACATCTCCATGTTCATCACTTTTTACTTTGATGCAAGTTTTCAAATATTCACCCTTAAGATATTTATTAGAGGTACCATCATCTTCGTATAGTGTGAATTCACAATCCTGCCAAGGTTCTACTAATATATTTAAACTATCAATATTTTGCAAATGTAAATTCATTATATTTTCTGCAAGGGGTATTATAGAGCCACTTCTAAAGAATAATGGTATTTTATCAATAGAAGTTTCAATTTCTATTGTTTGTCCACCTTCATACATTTTTTTAGTGTACCAATCGTACCACATGCACCCTTTCGGCAAATAAATCTTTCTTGTAGTTGCTCCCTTATCATAAATACTTGCGACTAACATTGATTTACCATACATAAAATCAAAGCTCTCATCATAAGTATTTGTATCTTCTTGAAATTCATAAAACAATGGCCTCATTATTGGTGATCCCTCTGTAGAAGCTTCAAATAGTAAAGAATATAAATAAGGTGCTAAATTATACCTTAATTTTATTGCCTCCCTTATATATTTTGTATAAGAAGGATACATCCAAGGTTCTGTTACTGTATTATCTGTATTACATGAATGTATTGAAAACCTTGGTTGAAATATTCCATGTTGAACCCACCTAACATATAATTCTGGTTCTGGAGCTGGACCATAAAATCCACCAATGTCACAACCTTGATTTGCCACTCCTGATAAACCCATTCCGAGTATTACAGGGATGTTAAATTTCAAACTATGCCAACTTGTACTATTGTCACCAGCCCATGTTTGAGCGTATCTTTGGATCCCTGCAAAACCAGCTCTATTTGTAATATAAGGTCTTACATCAGGACAACTTTCCTTAAGTGCTTGCTTTGCAGCCATTGCCATTAAATTAGGCATTAATGGTCTTATAGCGTTTATAGTAATTTTCCCACCATCAAATTCACATAAAGCTTTAGAATTGTTTATTTCATACTCATTATTATCATTCCAAATACAGACAATACCTTTATCTATAAATGATTGTTTGAGGTGCTTTTTCCATAATTCTCTAGCTTTTGGGTTAGTAAAATCAACAAAGGAAGCTTTTCCACCCCAAAATCTGTCTTTATGAGGTTCCTTCCCATTTTCATCCATTATATAAGCCTTTGCAGATTTAAACTCCTCATATAATGGATTAGTTATAAGCATGCCAGGTTTAATATTTGGAGAAATATCTGCGCCTCTTTCCTTCATCTTATTCACAAATTTTTCAGGACATGAAAAGCGATTATTATTCCAGTTAAATACATGCCTTTTTCCGTCATCTCCTGTGGTATAACCTGAGGATAGAAAAAATCCATCACATGGAATATCCTCTTTCTTTGTTTTATCAATAAAGTCCAAAATCGCTTTGTCACAATCATTTTGTAACTCCGTATAAAACATAGTTGAGCCAAAATATCCTAAGGAATACAATGGAGGTAAGGCTGTTTTTCCGGTTAAATCTGTATAACTACGTACTACATCTTTAATATCTGGTCCATACATGAAAAATAAATCTAACTCGCCACCTTCAGTAGAAAAATAACTATATTTATCCCAGTACCCACTTCTTTCACAACCCATATCAAAAATAGATGAATATGAATTGTTATAAAATAATCCACATGCAATTTTATTTGTTTTATTAAGTTTTATATAGAAAGGTATATGTTTATAAAGTGGGTCTGATCGCTGTGAATCGTAGCCCAAAGTATCCACATTATTCATTCTCATTCGTCTTTTGGATTTGTTTATATATCCTGTCTTTTCACCAAATCCATAAAAAGAATCATTGTCATTTATACAAGAGTAATGACTTAACCTTCCATTCTCATCTTTTAAATAAGACTTTTCTTTTAAATCCGAATGTAACAACTTACCTTCATTGTTAAATATTTCGATTGCAAAAGGTTCCTTATTTATATTCATCTTTAGCAAATCTGTTTTCAAACAAATATATTCATTAAATTCCTCAAATTTTGCTATATAAGGTTTTATTCTTTTTCTTTCTTCGGACATTACAGAATCCATTTTATCTTCCCATGCTGTCATAACTAATGCATAAGATGCCTCTTTTGGAAATTCCTTATCAAAGGTACATCTTATACGAACTATATCACTTTTCAAAAACATAATTCTGAATTTTCCTCCATCAGTAACAATATCAATATATTCACCTTTGTTATCAACCTTTTCTATTTTATTACTCACATTCATAAAAACTCACCCCTAAGATCGGAAGAGCACACGTCTGAACTCCAGTCACAATA
>ERZ1463033.116-NODE-116-length-12312-cov-9.063229_pt1 | contig 12312 bp, 14 predicted proteins | sample MGYA00564481_ERZ1463033 | MGnify/ENA primary metagenome ERZ1463033 (study PRJEB39244, sample SAMEA3635150) | Helicobacter pylori | study: EMG produced TPA metagenomics assembly of PRJEB11511 data set (Assembly of a 5300-year-old Helicobacter pylori...
CTCTCCATACACTCTTTCCCTACACGACGCTCTTCCGATCTTGTCCAAATTTTTCTGAACAGTATTTGCTGTATTCTATTACTGCACACTTAACCCTACTTATGTTATCATTGGCTAATCCTACTTGATTAGCTACTCCATCACTCTTCTTCAAACTTACCCCATACTCAATTAATGTGTAAGGATTATTATTTACTATTTCAAGTGCCTTCGTCCCCAAATCTTTGTAAATGATATTTGCAACTGTTTCAGGAACTTTGTTTAATTTACAATATTCTCTCAGCTCCAATAATTCATTATACTTCTCAGCCTTATTAACTATATATTTTGCCTTATCTTCATTCAATACATCATATTTTACAAGCTTTTCAGTTAAATCTATTAAGTATTCTATTGATTCTTCTCCCATTTCCTTAACTATATCTTCTTTAAGTTCATTACTAATATTTTTATCACTTATGAAAACCTCCTTAATGAATGAGGATACATTTTCTATTTCAATTATGTCCTTAACCTTGACTGAATTCATTTTGATTTCCTCATAAATTGTGGCCTCATATTCTTTACCTACAGCTAATAATATATACCAATAGATAATATCAATAGTTTCACTCTTATGTTCGTCCTTCACCCTAACAATAGCTCTACAAGTGTTATTCTCTTCATCTATATGCTTAATCCTAAGCACAGTAAATCTTATCTTTCGTTCTATCATTTTTTAATCTCCTTATAATCCTATTTCGCTTTGGTAAATGTTATAGTATATTACATTGCCCTTTATCAGATAATTTGATGAAAACCCTTGTCTGAACACTCTTTCATGTTTATTTACAAATCTAATCATATCTTCCTCGCTTTTACATTCCATGTGCTCCCTGAACCCCAATATTTCTTTAATTTCTTCAATGTTTAGTGCATTAAATGTAGGACTTTCAAGTGTAATAAATTTCCTTCCATCCTTCTTAGATGTAATAATTGAGAATTTTAACCGTCTTTTGATACTTATTTCATTTTCAAGATTTGAATTCATGTCTAATTGCTTGTATAAATTCGCATAGGCTTCATATTTTTTTACTACAGTAATATATAATTGTGCAATTACACATAACTCATTGCCTGTTTCTTCATGGCATTTTTTTAAGCCTTTAATCGTCAGCCTACTTTTCAACTTTTCAACTATATTTTTTAATTCATCGCAATCATTCGCTAATCCACTGATACACCTTTTCAGCTCTAAATAATTTTCCATTTCGCCAAACTCGATTTGATATGCTTCTCTAAACAATTCAATTAATAGTTCTCTCTGGTATTTATATTTATTAAAGTTTTTAATTAAGTTATCTATGTAAATTGTATAAATTGTGTAACGTCTTCTATTTATTTCAACCACTAATTCCTCAATTGTATTTATCATTTGTATCATCTCCTTATAATAAGGATACTAAGAAATCAATATTAGTTATATAGATAAACGGTTCTACACTGCTTGACACCTTTGACAGAAAAGTATGGTCACTGGGGCATATTTTTAACAATAAAAAAAGGACTTCCTAAGAAGTCCAATGTTAGATTATTATAGCTTAGCAATTTAGATACTTATAATTTAAAATAATATTTGAATTATTAGAATAGTATACTTTTTATATTATTGTACAAGCCTCCCTTAAATCTAATATCTTCATGCACCCATATTATAATAATTTCCATAAACACTATTGTATAGCTCCTCAGAAAAAATCTTTTTTACCATCTCTTGCTTTATTCGTGTAGGTTTCATTTTAGCTTCACTCATCCTTATAACTCTTCTCTCCGCCTCTTCTAATACCTTGTCAGAGTACAACGGTACTATATAAGAGTTTTCTTCTTTTTTACACCCAGATGGTCCAAATCTTAGGTTTTTAGGTATCTCATTGAAGGGTATTTTCACCAATAAACCCAGTAGACAGAAAAGAGTGATTTTGGGATTTACAGTTCCCTTCCCACATTTTATAGCCATTCCTAAACTCCCGTTATTAACAGCTTTATTTCCAATGAATTCATTAGAGAAGGAAACTATATTTTCTCCACCGTAGCTACTTGAAGAGTCGTTAATATGCTCATTACCCTCCATATTAATAACTTCAAGAAGTTGTGTATGACTTATTAGACATTTGTAAAGTATCAAATAATTTTTCTTTATAAGGTAATTCTGCTGTAATATTTTTATATTATTTTTATATTTTTCTAATTGATTTGTTTCGTACTGTATTTTGATATTTAACAATTGGCAGAGTTGTTTTATGGCAGAATACTGGTTAGCACACTTGGTGCAAATTTCAAAAATCTCAATTATATCATAGTAAATATTATAGCTGTAATCATTAGTGTCTTCATTAGACTTCAAAAAATAGAGTTGTTTTTCAGTTGTCTTGTTAAAGGTGATATACGCTTTTAGCTTCGTAGTATGAATTGATAACCTATATATCCACATTCCTAAAGCTACATTTTCCTCGATGGAGTAGTCAAAACAATCAATTCTATCCTTTGAGTTAATAATCTTAGCCATGCTGAATTCAGCTTCATATTGAGTCATCTCTAATCCTTCAAAATATTCTTCTTGCAAAAACACTCCACTTTCAAAGACCTCTGTATATAGGTAACCAATATTAAACATTACCCTCATATCAATTTTCTGCAATAATTTAATTGCCTCAATGGTAGTTTCTACAGTAATATTTACTGCTAACTTTGACTTAATGTACTCTAAATTTTCTGTTAGATATTTTTTATACTCATTATTATCAGACATATACACCTTCGCCTTCTTTATTTGCTGTCGCTTTATTTGATAAAGCTTAGAGTTTATTTCCTCTTCCTCTACTTTATTCTTTATATCAATTGCATGTAATTTTTTGTCACTCAATTCAATCATCAATTCTTTAGTATCCATTTTTTTCTCCAATTTGCATTTTATTTTTTTCAGGTGCAGGGGTCGAACTATATATACATAAATAGTTTAAAGTTACTTATCAAGAGCTCTTCAACATTTGTTAATAATGAAACGTCCTTATGCGTTAGCATTATAATTTTAAAAATTAATATTATATTTAAGTGTGTGTTGATGTAATACCATTATAAATTTTTTGAAACTATTTAAATATACTTTGGAGGTCTTATAAAGGCTGAGTGCTTTTCTTCTGATAAAATTGATATATAGATGTAAAGCTAATGCTTTACTTAATGAAATATGACAATTAGATTTGTAATATATTATTTTGAAGTAAAAGTTATTTCTTACGAAATAATTAATAATAACTTCTATATTTAATGAGGTACTATATAATATATAAGTAAATACTCACTCTAATAAATTTGATATTATGAACTGCTTAGGCAGTTGTTGTTATAACATAATTTCAACTAAAGTACAGCATTAATATATTTAAAATAATTAACACATTTAATTCATTAACATAATAAAACTTTATAAAGGAAAGTGGCAGAAGGAAAAAAAAAATAAAAAGGTATTGATTCTATAAAGTAACCCATTTGACTGCCATTGAGAATTTTATATTATTCAAATAAAAGGTAATTATCATTCTAATGAGTTGATATTACATATTGTAAAATATTAATTTAAAGAAAACCCTTCATATATATATATATTAAATAAACTTATATATATTAATACCTAATTTCATATTTAAAATATACATACCTTACATTAAGGGCTTAGGTAATATGACGTGACCTATCAATTCACTCCCTCTTTGTAATTAAACATAAGACACTATTGGTTTAGCCCAAATAAAAAAGTGCGAAATCATTACGATTTCACACTCAAAAGTTGTTATATTCTCCTTTTATCATCTCTAAAATGACCCAATTTAGGATGATAATTTAATTTTCATTATGTTCCATTCTTCTTTTCCTTCCGCTCATATCATTTTTTCAATAATAGCTCATTGAAATCATTGACATTTGCACCTAATAACTTTTCTCTACTGTCCACAACATTATACTTACCATATTGCTTTTTAATATTTATATAAGCCACATTACCAGCACAATCATTATCTGTACAAACGCAAATAGTTTCCACTGATTTGTATATATTTAGGTATGTTTCAATTACATTTATTTTACTGCTTCCACCAGTAGATAGAAGTAAGCAATTGTCCAAATTGTATTGGTTAAGTTGGTAATATGATATTAAATTTATAGGGGCCTCAAATACTATAATCTTTTTAAAATCAAAATCATTACCTAATTTAAGTGAAAAGCCATATTTTTGATTTGAGCCTTTCACAACACCCTTAAACTTTATATTGCTATTCGTCCCTGAAATATCAGCTCCACATACTTCATCTTCTTCATTACGGTGTAAGAATAGAGCATTATGTCTTTGGTCTTCCGCTAACATACCCTTTTGGATAAACTCCTTTATTATTGTTGCTTTTATTCCTCTCGTCTTGCATAGATAAGCATACATGTGTTTCATTTCTTTTGAATACTTAATATCTAAACATGTACTTTCATCAGCTACATGTTTCTCATTATAATGTGGAGTTGTACTTGTTCTATCAATACCGTCCTTTAATATATAATCAATTGCCATTCTAAAATTATTGCCAGTAATATTAGACATAACATAATCAACAATGCTTCCCTTTTGACCCTTGTTATACCAAAAATATATAGGTGTAGCATATTTATATGTAAGTAAAAGAGTATGTTCTTCTTTACACCGATAATTATATTCAGATTCTTTATCAAAGGTAAACCCTTCATCTTCCAAAAAACTCTTTAAATCAATTGCTTTAGCTTTAAAAATAATTTCATCTTTTATTAGTGCCATATTTATTATCTCCCTCATATCTTGTATTTTTTATAATTCTACAGTGATATGAAAGATATACATATAGTTAAAATGCTTAATATGGTCTGAGTATATAATACTATAGAAATAGGAATTTACATGTAAATAAATCACATTGTCACATAAGTTGTCACTCAGTTTACATGTTATACTTATGTTTCGTACTAATTCGTATTTAACTTTCAAAGTTTGATTTAGTATTTACAATTTTATATAACCCTGTACGTTTATATTACAATTGCGTATAAATGTCATCCTTACATTCATATTATTATCGTTATTGTTTTATATAAAAATACAAATACCATTACAAGGTTTTAATTTAGTGAAAATATATAGCAACAAATATATCAACAATGATTTTCTTTGTCTGTCTTGAAGTATTGATAATATTTTCTTTAGAAAATAGATACTATAACTTAGCTGTACAAAAAAGCAATACCGTTCTTGATTTGATTATATTAATCTATAACAGGTCGTTTAGTAACAAGAACATATTCCATCAAAAGTATTAGCATTGAAATACGTTATTAAGGCTTCTCTGCTTACGCTTATGTACTTTTGATACAAATACACCTTTAGACTACAAGAACTATTCAAAAGACCATATACACGTTAATATGTTATACGTTGGATTACAAGTTAAAAGTAGAATTTAGAAATATTCTTAAATAATGATAGTAGTATTTTAATTCAGTAATCATTTATATGTTATTTACATTACATTTGTCTTTATTAAACTGTAACTGAAATAATGAGGATTTTTGTTTACATAAAGGATTATGATTCGGGACTTGTTGTGAATATTCCGTCAATTTATAAATATACTTATATTGACTCAGTTTATACATTGTTTACACATGTGAAATATAATAAACAAAGCCATGTGTTTATTAGAATTTATTCACCTTGCATGAATCATTCTAAAAATACATAGCTCTTATAAGTCCTTATTGTAGTTATATTTATCCTTAAATCAATTATTACCATTAGCTTCCATAACATCTTTAACAGTAAGCCCTGTAATTTTACTTATTTTGTCTACATCAATAGACCCAAGCTACCATAGTTCATTTGCTATCCTAACCCTTTCCCGAATGATTTGAAACACCACATCATCTCTGTCATTATTCGTATACCCTTCCTGTAAAACTTCAAAAATTTCTTTTTCAAATTCTTCCATCGTCTTTCCCTCCCTAATCCCATCTTTAATCCATACCTTCTCTATTTTTTAATATCCGCTCTTACTATTGTTATTTATAGCTATTAAAATAGCACCCTCCCATCCTATCTAATTAACTTTATTTTACAAAAAGTTAAATTAAATATCCATACAATTGCCAATAGTGTTTATCTATCTAATAAATTTCCTTTAGACAAAAGTGTCAGGCTTTATAGTGCATTGTAGCTCTTCTCTCTTTTTTTAAATTTCGCTATACTTATGTTATAAATAACTTATAAAAGGAGAAAATCGAATTATGGAGGAATCACTTTTTCTAATACAAGATAGATTAAATACAGAATTATTAAATAAGAGTTTACGCCAGGATGAATATAACTATAATTTATTAATAAGCTATATTTTGGGTCTAATTACCACCTATATCCCCAATACCAACTTATCTAAAGAACCTGTTTTTTTAAAATTTGATGAAACTTACTTAATAATTTTGACTAACGTGATACCGCACATTACTCTTGGAAATCTTAATATTTACTTAGAAATTAAAGATAATATTATAATTAAAATAGAAGCTTCTATTTTGGAGTAGCTCCCTTTTACAAGCTTGCTTTATCGTCTTATACTATATCATTCTTCCTCCTCACCCATCATTCTTTTCAAATAGTTTAGTAATTCCTCACACTTTTTTTCTTGTTTATATTTAATATTTACAGTTGTTTTATTCCTTCTTTTTACTTAATTTTTCTTTGTAATTGTCCCCATAATGTTATATTCCCTTTCATATTTATACTTTATATATAGAAATTACTATTATACTAATTAGCAATCATATCTAAGGTTTGCTTAAAAGAATAGTGAGCCTTAAATCTGGTGCTAATTTATAGATTTCTCCAAACTTAACTTTTTAAAATTTTTCATTTTTTTATCTAAATTATAATAAACAATCATACCATCAATAATGTCCACAATAACAATTTCTTTACTCCTATAAATCTATAAATATCACTCCTCAATTTACATATTTTAATCATTATTTTTATTAACACAGTTAAATATTGTTTTAATAGTAAAATCATTACAACACACATACTATTGTGAATTAATGGTACGGTTTAAGTAAGAAGAGCCAAAAAAATAATAAAGTTCAAATAAAAAGAAGATTAATTCTTAATACTTAAACTTTATTAGCAATATTTATCTATTAATTCTTTTATTTCTGATGAATTAAGGTTTGTTATATCTTCCTTCTCATAAACAGTTAGTAAATATATTTCGGAGTTATTCTTAACAACATAATATATAAGTCTAAACCCGCCTCTTTTACCAACCTTTGTATTGTTATTTGCCATTCTAATCTTATAAGAGGCTTCATCTCCTGGAAGTTTTAAATCTGCTATTTCAACACCAACAAGATTGCCTTCTTCTAACTCTTCTACTAACTCGTCCATATCATCTTTTAACTTATAATAATTTTTTTTCGCACATACTATTTCATATCTTTTAAGAATTTTTTCGTAGGTATAACATCATATTGAGACATAAGCAAAACCCCTATTCATCGTCCTCTTCGTTGTCAAAATCTTTCATTGCGTCCCAATATGAACGCTTCTCTATTTTTCCTTCTCTCATAAGCTTCATTTCAATTAATGATTGTTTTAAAGATTCCGCAGGAGTACATGGCCTTACCATTGTGTTTTCTATAGTTATTTCCCCTTTTTTTTAGTTTTTAGTTTTTAGTTTTTAGTTTTTAGTTTTTAGTTTTTAGTTTTTAGTTTTTTTAAGTTTATAATTTTTATATGCTTGTCCATCATTTTTATAATTTTATCCAATCTTCTTATATTAATATTACCATATTCCTCCATAAAGGTATATACTTTGTCTAACTTATACATTATATTTAAAAAAGTTCTTTTGTAATTATAATACCCTTTATTTACATATAATGCAATTATTCCATATTGTCTTGTCTTTGCACTAATACCATTGTTCCTGTCTTTCAGTAAAAGTTTCATTTTTTTAATCTTCTTTATTCCAGTATTATTATATTTCAAACAGTAATATTTTTATAAAATATAAGTCTATATCGTTTTATAGATTAATGGTTTGAGATGGTGTAGTTCGGAGAAAAGGAAAAATAGAAGACTCACTGCTTGAATCTTTATTCTAATCTTTTAGATTATCAGTGACCTAACATAAATATTTTACTTTCCAACATACCTTCTCTGCTCTATTCATTCATGTTTCTCTTTTTTAAAAACAGTGTTACATAAATAATAAAGCACCCTGTTATCACTTTTATAACAGAGTACCTTCGATATATATAATACCAATCTAATGTCATTATTTTAGTTGCTACAATCTTCTATTGCCTGTTTTATATGATTATTAAAGCCTATCAAATATGACCTTATTTCTCTACATAGCCTGTTCACCATCATTTCCCTGTCACAATAGAACCACGAAATCGGATAATATGATAATATTTTTTGATAATGTTCATCGAATTTTAAAATGAAATTGAACTGATTATCCAACATAGTTTTTTTCTGTAACAGTTTGTAAAAAATCTTCTTAGATTTTATACTGGAAAATATTAATGCAACGCCTACTGTTGCTTTTCTATTACAAAACACTCTAAACGTTATATCATCAAAATTTGACCCTAAAGTAAAGTTTTTACCATTATCAACCCTTTTGAATTGATATACATTGGTAGATATATCCCAACAATCAAGACGCAATCGTTCTATTAAGCTTATAAGTAATTCTTGTTCATAAGAATAACAATTTTCAATTTTTGCTGATACTTTTTTATAACTGTTATAAACACTCATTCCTTTCTTATCAACGAATACCTTTTCAATTATTTTTAGTCTATCCAATTCTTTTATTCGATTTACCTCTTCCATATTGTTAATGTCTATAAGTATTGGTAATAATTTTATGTTAACTTTTAAAAAAACAAGTTGAATGTTTTTTTCTGAACACAAAACTAAGTTAAGCATAAGTTCAGAAATCATTTCTTCCTTTAATTCCAAACCTCCATAAACAATCATTGTCTTTTCATTTTCATTTACTTCATCTATTAGAGTTTGAATTTGTTCTAAATGAACTTTATTACTAATTAAATCCATCTGCAACTCGATTAACAATTTATTACCACTTGAATCAATACAATTCATATCTACTTTACGATTTTTAAAGCATTTTTCCAAGTGAATAGTTCTAATCCCAACACCCAATTCCTCTTCAAGTATCTTTTTATTTAAGAATAAAAAAATTGCGAACAAAAACTCTTTCTTACTATTATTTTTAGATATTACAATCACTCTCCTTTTAAAAAAAGGAATCAGCCTAAGCTAATTCCTATAACTAATACCATCCTATGAACTCAATAATTCTTCTCTAAGTAGGTCCACTAAGTCCATTACCCTATTTCCATCCTGTCGTCTTATTTCTGATTTCGTGCAATAATTCTCCATTTCTTTTATTACTTCACATAGAATCATTTTAGCCTCAATATTTTCAATTTTACCAAACAAATATCGCTCATTTAACAATATATATGCAAGGTCTTTTACCTCTCTTCCATCTATATTATCTTTACCTTTACAAAATCGTTCAAAGGCGGAGAACTCAATTCCATAACACCTCGAAAGCCTGTAAATTATATCCATTGTCAAATTGTCCCTGGACTCATTTTCTATTCTACATAGGTATGAACGACTAATATCCGTTTTTGCTTCAACGTCCCCAAGAGATAACCCTCTTGATTTTCGTAATGACCTCATATATTCCCCCATAGATATATTTCCATTGTTTTTCATAAACATCTCTTCCTTTCCTGTTTTAAATTTTACTATTATAAATAGTTCCCTTTGTATACATGCTACTTCTATAGCTCCTTTTCTTGTTTTGCTGTTTTTATATTATAGTTATTTCTTCTCATTTTTATAATTCTGTAACCCAACCTACTACCCATTTAATGTCTTAGATTATCTATTTTCAAAAAAACAAAAGTGCCCAGCCTCTCGACTGAGCATATATACTGTTTCACTTTATTTTTACACTATGTTAGCTATAAATGAACAGCTATGTGTAACCACAGCAAGTGATATAAACAATAACAATATTTTTAAAATTGTATGTCCGCCATGCTCTAATAATATCTTCATTAAGTTCTACGCCATCTTTATTTCTATCTTCTTATCACGCCTTAAAACTAATCCTTTTAAGCCCTCGGTTCATTTTCTATCACGCCACAAAAAAGAACCAAAGAGATTATATCTATTCTCTATGGTTCATATCATACTTTAACCTTATAATTAAAGCCTATTGAATTTTAACATCATTAATTTTATAATTTCCTTCTTTAATATCTACAAGCTTTGTTTTTACTTGAATAACTTTTTCTTGTGGAATTACTTTTGTACCATCTATTTTGAATATCAGCACCTTAATTCTCCAAGTAATCTCAATAGGATTATCAGTTATTTTTGTATCATATTTTAAACTATCATCAATGTATTCTAAAATCTGACTTGATAATGTATTTGATTTTAACTGATTCAGGAATTCAATATTACGTTTATCAGCAATCCATTCTTTTGTGAAAATATCATCTAAATTTTTTATTTCAGTTGAACTAAGGTCCTTTGGCGATTGATTATTTAGCATACTTAACAAAATTTCTATTTTATCAAACCCCATACCTCCATCTAATTCATAGTAAATCTTTTTATAATGATTTTTTTGCCATTGATAGTATATTTGTTCATACCCCGAACCATATAGACTATTATTAATTACTATTTCTGATATCTTATCTCCTGTTATATCCTTAAAAATAAAACCAGAATAAAATCCACTAAATATTATTTTGTATTCTGAACCATTCCATTGATAAAAATATGTATCATTTTAATGTGTCATGCTTCCCCAAGTTATTATTTCTGGTATATTATCATTGTTCACATCCGCAACTATCATGTTTAACTTCCAGAACTGGGTATACGGAGCTATAAAAGTGTTATCTTTATCATTGGTTTTAAGCCTATATGTCTCTCCATTATGTTGTATTATATCTACTACATATCCTTGTTTTTTTACATCTGCAAGGATTTCAATTTTGTCATTAACTTTATTTCCTGTAGTGTCTTTCTCAATTACTTCAATAAGCTTGTAGCTTCCAGGAAGAACTATTGCATAAACTTGTTTTGTATTATTGACTATACTTATAAGAATGAACAATAATATTAGCAACTTTAATTCTTTGTACATTACGTTTCCACCCTCCAACATTAATCTGATATATTCGCTTATTTTATTATGATACTTTATATAACGTTTAAAATAGTTTACAATATCTCCACCGCATAATCCCTTTTGTTTATTATTATCATAGTTTATTATTTCCAACCTTAAATAATATATTTAAGATAACAAAAACCAGTAAGATTTTATTTATCCCACTGGTTAAGTTTAAATATTCAAATAAAAATATTTTCATTAATTGGCTACTCCCTTTAATTTTACCAATATTCACTACATAGAGAGCACCACAGAAGACCACCAACACTGCATTAAAGCACGTACATTAACTTAGGTACATTTTTAAGTTCTCAATAGTATATGTCTCCATTCGTCTAATTTTGACTCAAATTTCACAGCGTTAGCAGGGCTTGTGGATGGTAAAACGGATAGCTTTAAATTATCTTTATTACCTACTAACTTTCTATAAAGAGATTCCGCCTTTTTACCATTAAAATAAATATTCTTTAAATTAGAATACTTACTAAATAACCCCCTAAAATCATTTACTACTGCATTTCTAATATTAGAATCACTACTATTCTCTCTATCACAGCTTGCAAGGACATCCCAAATAGCAATATTATTATTTAATAAAACCACTTTCTTACTTTCATAATTATCAGCTATCTCTTTACCAAATATAGAAAATATAATTCTCCAAAACTGATTTCTCTCAAAAGCGTAGTATTCTTGCTTTATTAAAGATTCTGCTCCTGGCATTGTACCTAAAATTAGTATTTCACAGTTTTCATCTATTATTGGTTCAAAACCCTCTACCATACCCTTTACCTACTTTCATAAATTTACTCAAAACAGCCTATTACTTTATTTATTTAACGTCTAAACTCATGTACGGTTTTGATAGGTTAATAATACACTACGCCCTTCCATTCAAATAATCTGAAAGATCGGAAGAGCGTCGTCTAGGGAAAGAGTGTATGGAGAGTGTAGATCTCGG
>ERZ1463033.117-NODE-117-length-12278-cov-9.501104_pt1 | contig 12278 bp, 9 predicted proteins | sample MGYA00564481_ERZ1463033 | MGnify/ENA primary metagenome ERZ1463033 (study PRJEB39244, sample SAMEA3635150) | Helicobacter pylori | study: EMG produced TPA metagenomics assembly of PRJEB11511 data set (Assembly of a 5300-year-old Helicobacter pylori...
AATTAGAGTGTTTTAAATTAGAGTGTTTTACATTTTATGTTTGTCAACAGTCTGAGAATATATTTTATATATATTCTGCTTAATTTAGCTTATTATTTAATTATATTTTCTATATACAATCAATGTTACTTTGATTTAGTATTATATCGAATATCATTTAATAAAATTATAATTTCACCAAAACCTATAAATAAAAATCCACTTATAAAAGAAGAAACCATAATTGCAATTGCGTATACCCATCTTAAAGGATTGGGATTTGATATTACACTACTCGATGGCGTAGTTAATAAAAGTCCAAGAATTAGACCAGCAAATATACCCACCCCCGCTACAACCCTACCTATTAATTTTATTGTAAATCCAATTGTACTTCTTTTATTAATTACTCCAATATTACCATCTGATACTTTTTTTCGAATTTCTAAAATTTCATTAAGATTACCCATATATTATTTCTCCTTTTGTTTTGAATATAAAGTTATAAAAAATATAAATAAAGATATCATCCCAAATAAATAAAAAAGCCCAAACACTTTACCTGTTCCATCTGCATTTATAAAAGTATAATAAATTTCAGATAATACCATAAAAAATGTTCCAATTGAAGCAATTAATGTTGCTGTTTTTAATTTCAAGCTTAATCATCTCCCACAATTTGCATTAGCATGTATAAAGAATTCTATAAATTTTTTTTATAATCCTTTAACTATATATATTTAAATATCTATATATCATGCATAATTTCACCCACAACTTTACAAATGTGCAAATAAGCTTTATTATTGATAAGGCATAAGAGGAGGTTTAAAATGAATATTGCTAAAAACCATGTAGTTTTATATTTATGATTTTACTAACTATAGATAAGGACTACATTTTCAAATTATTTTAAAATTCAATAAAATTATTTCATTTTTACATTATCTTTAATGTAATCGTTGTATGATTTTATTATATTAAACTTATGATATTTAAGGGGTGTAACATTAAAATGAAATATATTATTGGAATTCTCGGATTAATTGTTGTCTTAGGACTTGCATGGTTTACTAGTACTGATAAAAAAAAGGTAAAATACCGACCTATCCTTGTAATGGTTATTTTACAATTCATACTTGGATTTATATTGCTAAATACTGGTGTTGGTAATTTTCTAGTGGGTGGAATAGCAAATGGTTTTCAATTATTGCTTAAATGTGCAGCAGAGGGCGTAAATTTTGTATTTGGTGGATTAGTTAACGCAAATCAATTTACATTTTTTATAGGTGTACTTTTACCAATAGTATTTATTTCTGCTTTAATCGGAATTCTACAACACTTTAAAATACTTCCTTTTATAATTAAATATATAGGCCTCGGCTTAAGTAAAATTAACGGTATGGGTAAACTAGAATCTTATAACGGAGTAGCCGCTGCTATTCTTGGTCAATCAGAGGTATTTATTTCTGTAAAAAAAGAACTTGGTCTATTACCAGAGCATAGACTTTATACACTTTGTGCATCAGCAATGTCTACGGTATCTATGTCGATAGTTGGCTCTTATATGGTTCTTATAAAACCTAGATATGTTGTAACTGCTCTTGTTTTAAATTTATTTGGTGGATTTATTATATCTTCAATTATAAATCCATATGCAGTAACCCCAGAGGAAGATATATTAATAGTTCAAGAAGAAAAAAAACAATCATTCTTTGAAATGCTTGGTGAATACATTATGGATGGTTTCAAAGTAGCTATCATAGTTGGAGCAATGCTTATTGGATTTGTAGCCATAATTGCTATGATTAATATGATTTTCAAGGGTATTTTCGGTATTTCTTTTCAAAATTTACTTGGCTATGTATTCTCACCATTTGCGATTTTAATGGGTGTACCTTTAAATGAAGCAATACCTGCCGCAAGTATAATGGCAACGAAATTAGTATCAAATGAATTTGTTGCAATGACTAGTTTGGCAACTAGCACTATACATTTAACACCGCGAACAACTGCTATTGTTTCTGTATTTTTAGTTTCTTTCGCTAATTTTTCATCGATTGGAATTATTTCTGGAGCAGTAAAAGGACTCAATGAAAAACAAGGTAATGTTGTTGCTCGGTTTGGTTTAAAACTGCTATTTGGTGCAACCTTAGTTAGTATATTAACAGCAACTGTTGTTGGTTTAATTGTATAATATAACCATATAATAATATTAATGTTATAAAATCAAAATAAAAAGGATGGTAATAAAATGAGAATGGTAGATATAATTTCAAAAAAACGTGATGGTAAAGAATTAACAACCGAAGAAATCAATTTTTTTATAGAAGGTTATACTAAAGGAATTATTCCTGATTACCAAGCAAGTTCCCTCGCAATGGCTATTTATTTTCAAGATATGAATGATCGTGAAAGAGCTGATTTGACTATGGCAATGGTTAATTCCGGGGAGACTATTGATTTATCAGGAATTGAGGGTATAAAAGTTGATAAGCACTCAACTGGTGGTGTAGGTGATACAACAACACTAGTCCTCGCACCTCTTGTTGCCGCTTTAGATATACCTGTTGCTAAAATGTCTGGACGAGGTCTTGGGCATACTGGTGGAACAATTGATAAATTAGAATCTATTAGCGGTTTCCATGTAGAGATCACAATAAAACAATTTATTGATTTAGTTAATAGGGATAAAGTTGCAGTTGTTGGTCAAAGTGGAAACTTAACCCCTGCTGACAAAAAATTATACGCTCTTCGTGATGTGACTGGAACTGTAAATTCAATTCCACTAATAGCTAGTTCTATTATGAGTAAAAAGATTGCAGCCGGAGCTAATGCAATAGTTCTAGATGTTAAAACAGGTGCAGGAGCTTTCATGAAAACGGATAAAGATGCAGAAAATTTAGCTCATGCAATGGTTCAAATCGGAAACAATGTAGGGAGAAATACTATGGCGATAATCTCTGACATGTCGCAACCTTTAGGATTTGCAATTGGTAATGCACTTGAGGTAAAAGAAGCCATCGACACATTAAGAGGAGAAGGTCCAGAAGATCTTACAGAACTTGTCCTAACCCTTGGAAGTCAGATGGTAGTACTTGCTAAAAAAGCAAATACATTAGATGAAGCAAGAAAAATGCTTATTGAAGTAATAAAAAATGGTAAAGCAATAGACAAATTTAAAGTATTTATTAAAAATCAAGGTGGAGATGAATCAATTGTAGATAACCCAGAAAAATTACCACAGGCAAAATATAAAATTGATGTTCCTGCTTTAACTAGTGGCTTTGTATCAAATATGGTAGCTGATGAAATTGGTATTGCAGCAATGTTACTTGGCGCAGGAAGGGCAACAAAAGAAGATAAAATTGATTTAGCAGTAGGTCTTATGCTACGTAGAAAAGTAGGAGACACTGTAAAAAAGGGTGATCCTCTTGCAACTATATATTCAAATCGTGAAAATGTAGATGATGTAAAAACAAAAATATATGAAAATATCTCTATTAGTGACCATGCAACTAAGCCAATATTAATTCATGAAGTTATTACAAAGTAGCTCCGTACAAGGCAGTTAAGACTTATATCTTAACTGCCTTTAATTAATAATATAATTTACGAATAGATGTCTGAAAACTCCACTCGTATAATTTCATTTCCATTTTTCGCAATATTACTATATATTATATTTTCATCAAGTACCTTACCTGCCGGAAGTCTTATTGTAAATGTGCTACCTTCCCCAAATTTACTCTGCGCATATATATTACCACCATGCAATTCTACAATCGATTTCACTAAACTCAAACCAACACCTGTGCCTTCCGCATTTCTAGATAAAGATTTATCTACCTGTTTAAATCTATCAAATATCACATCTAAATATTTCTCTTCAATGCCAATACCATTGTCTTTAATTGATATTTCAACAAATTCATTTTTATCAATAATGTTTACAAATATTTCATCGCCACTTTCTGTGAATTTTATAGAATTTGACATTAGATTTAATATTATCCGTTTTATTCTTTCTGCATCACAAGCAATATTTTTTTCTTCTATATCTGTATCAAAAGTAATATTTAAACCTTTACCTTCAATCAAAGTAGCTGCAGCCATCACTGTTTCTTCTACCACTGTTACTATATTATTATTTGATAGGTTTAATTTAAAGAATCCTGCTTCAATCTTTGATAGATCAACTATATTATTAATAATTTTAGATAATCTATATGAATTTTGCTTAATTGACTCTATATATTCTACAATTGAATTTTTATTATCGTCGAGTGATCCCTCTTTACAATATACATCAAATAATTGAGCTATTGAAAAAATAACATTCAAAGGTGTTTTAAGTTCATGAGATATGTTAACAAGGAATTCCCCCTGTGCCTTACTAGCAATATTTAATTCTGCTGACAATTTACTTTTCTCTTCGTTTTGAATTACAAGTTCTCTATTAGCAATTATTAACTTAGCCGCCAATTCTGCTTTTTCTTCACTTTCTTTAATCCTCATTTTCAACAGTTCTTTTATCTGTTCATCAAAATTATCATCCATATGGCATCACCCTTCAGTTTAATTAAATTATCTATTGCAACAAATATATAATAATAAAGTATCTTATACTTAAAAGCCTTTTCCTATATATTATTTCAATATTTTGTAATCCTTTTAATATACTACCATATTGTTTTATCTTTTGGTATACTTTTATTTCGCTATAATTTGACATAATAAAAATTGATGATAAAACACTTCTTTATTTTGAAGTTATTACTACTGTTGCAATTTGTCTTGGTTTATTAATAGGAAATGTATTTCATCCAGGAACTGGGATAGATATGCATTCACTTGTAAAGACAAGTATAGCAAGTTATGTAGATACTGTATCAACTGTTCAACATCATGGTTTCGCAGATACCTTTGTAAATATTGTACCAACAAATATTTTTACATCCTTAGGTAATGGAGATATGTTATCAATTATGTTTGGTTTAGAAATCGGTGCAATTGGAGAAAAGGGTAAACCAGTACTTCGCTTTTTTGAAGGTGTTGCGCAGGCAATGTTCTGGGTATTCTTTTAATTTAGATGGTCAACTTTATACCAAACAATAGCAGCACTTTTCATTGCTCAATTATATGGTATCCACTTACCACTTCTTACACAAATCAATCTAATGGTTGTATTAATGGTTTTTAGTTTAACAAAAATAAACCTTGCTCATAAAAAATGAGTAAGGTTTATTTTTATTATTCATACACTGTTTTACCTGGCGATTTAAATACATTAGTTATTTGCAAGTCTTCTATAATTCTGATACCTTTTATTTGACGCTTTTTCTGCAGCTTCGAATAACTCCTCAGCATCTTCAGGGAAAGTTCTTAGTAATGATGAATACCGTACTTCCCCAAGTAAAAACTCACGAAAACTTCCTTTTGGTTCCTTTGAATCTAAAATAAATGGATTCTTTCCTTCCTTCTCAAGAGCTGGATTGCATCTATAAAGGTGCCAATATCCTACTTCAACAGCACGTTTGGTATTTGCCTGAGTAGTACTCATACCTCCTTTTAAGCCATGACTTATACATGGAGCATAAGCAATAATAAGTGATGAACCAGGATAACTTTCAGCCTCCACAACTGCTTTAAGAAATTGACTTTGACTTCCTCCCATGGCTACTTGTGCTACATAAACATTACCGTAACTCATTGCCATCATACCTAAATCTTTCTTATTAAACTTTTTACCTGATGCTGCAAATTGAGCAACTGCACCTATTGAGGTTGCTTTTGATGATTGACCACCAGTATTTGAATAAACTTCTGTATCAAATACAATTATATTTACGTCCTCCCCCCTTGATAGAACATGATCTAGACCACCAAATCCAATATCATATGCCCAACCATCTCCTCCATACATCCACATTGACTTTTTAGCAAGATGTTCTTTACTTACAAGTATTTCATTTGCTAGTTCCCTAAGTTCTTTGCTTAAGTTTGCTTTTTCTAATACTTCAATTACCTTCTTACTCATACCTTTTGATGTTTTCCCATTACTATAATTGTCGATCCAATCCTTAAGTGAAAACTTCACATTTGAATCATTTGTTAAATTAATAATTTTCTCTACTTTTGACTTTAATAGCTCCCTTTGTTGGTTCACTGCTAAGCACATACCAAGACTAAATTCTGCATTGTTTTCAAATAATGAGTTAGACCAAGCTGGTCCGTGACCTTCTGAGTTTGTTGTATATGGCACGCATGGTGATGCCGCACCCCAAGCCTGACAACAACCCGTTGCACTAGCAAGATACATCCTATCTCCATACAATTGTGTTATTACCTTAGCATAAGGGGTTTCTCCACATCCGGCACAAGCCCCAGAAAACTCAAGTAATGGCTGCATAAACTGGCTTCCTTTTACAGTAGCAATGTCACCACAGTTTTCTTTCTTAGATAATGATAATGCATAATACCAGTTATCCATCTCCTTTTGCTGAGTCTCGATAGGTTCCATTGTAAGAGCTTTTTCTTTAGCAGGACAAACATTAGAACAAATTCCACAACCTGTACAATCTAATGTGTCAACTTGTATTCTATATTTATAATCTTCAAGGCCTTTTCCCGTGGCTTTCTTTAATTTAAATCCATCTGGTGCATTTTCTACTTCATAAGTACTTGCCAAAAATGGTCTTATTGCAGCATGTGGACACACAAATGAACATTGATTACACTGAATACAGTTATCTACATTCCATGATGGAACCTCTGTAGCTATACCTCTTTTTTCGAAGGCTGATGTACCTAGCGGTGCCGTACCATCCTCCATTCCTATAAAAGCACTTACTGGAATACTATCTCCCTTTTGAGCATTAACAGGTATAAGAATATTTTTAATAAAATCAGGAACATCTATAGCTTCTGCGGAAGCTTCCTCAACCTCATTAACCCAAACACTCGGAACTTCTACTTTTACTAAACCTTCAATACCTTTGTCTACTGCCCTATAGTTCATATTAAGAATAATATCACCTTTTTTACTATAACTTTTGTATATAGATTTCTTCATATACTCTACTGCTTCATCTATTGGTATGATATTGGCTAATTTGAAGAAAGCAGCTTGAAGCACAGTATTGGAACGTCTACCTAAACCGAGCTCTTTAGCAATGCGCGAAGCATCAATTGTATAAAACTCTATGTTATTTTTAGCAATATACTGTTTTACTTTACTTGGAAGATATTTTTCTAATTCTTCACCCTTCCAGCAACAATTCAATAAAAATGTTTTTCCATATTTCAAATCAGAAATTATATCATACTTCTCTAAATATGAAAAATTATGACATGCAATAAAATCTGCTCCTTTTACAAGATAACTTGATCGTATAGGCTCTTTTCCAAAACGTAAGTGCGATTGTGTTACGCCACCAGATTTTTTTGTATCAAAAACAAAATAAGCCTGAACAAACATATCTGTATGATCACCAATAATCTTTATTGAGTTTTTGTTTGCTCCTACTGTACCGTCTGAACCAAGTCCCCAAAACTTACAACTAATTGTTCCTTTTGATTGAACATCAAGCTCTTCACCTACGTGGATTGAATGATGTGTTACATCATCATTAATACCAACAGTGAAATGATCTTTTGGTGTACTTTGTTTAAGGTTTTCATATACCGCAACAATTTGAGCAGGTGTTGTATCTTTAGATGATAATCCATAACGTCCTCCATAAAGTTTTGGACGAACTTCTTTGTTTACGTAAGCAGTACAAACATCTTCAAAGAGTGGTTCGCCTGCTGACCCTGGTTCTTTAGTCCTATCTAAAACAGCAATGTTTTTAACTGTTTGCGGGATTGCCTTTAACAAATGCTCCACTGAAAATGGTCTGAATAGATGCACTTTAACAAGACCGACTTTTTGACCATTTGAATTTAAATAATCTATTGTTTCCTCTATTGCTCCACATACAGAACCCATAGCAATAATTATACGGTCTGCATCAGTTGCACCATAGTAATTAAATAGTTTGTAATTTCTTTTTGTAATTTTATTAATATCATTCATATAATTTTCTACAATACCAGGAATAGCATCATAAAATCTATTACTTGACTCCCTCGCCTGGAAGAAAATATCCGGATTTTGTACTGTGCTACGTTGCACAGGTCTTTCAGGATTTAAAGAATTTTTTCTAAATGCTCTAAGAGCATCTTGATCTATTAGTTTAGCTAAATCATCATATTCAAGGCATTCAATTTTTTGAATTTCATGAGAAGTTCTAAAACCATCAAAAAAGTGCAAAAATGGTACACGTCCTTTAATTGCACTTAAATGTGCAACCCCAGACAAATCCATAACTTCTTGTACACTTGCTGTAGACATCATTGCAAAACCTGTTTGTCGACAAGACATTACGTCTGAATGATCTCCAAAAATTGAAAGTGCGTGAGTACCTACTGTACGAGCACTAACATGCAAAACTCCGGGCTTTAATTGCCCCGCAATTCTATACATTGTAGGCACCATTAAAAGCAACCCTTGTGATGCCGTATACGATGTAGTTAAAGCGCCTGCTTCAAGAGACCCATGAACTGCGCCTATAGCCCCCGCTTCTGATTCCATCTCTACGAGTTTTACTGTTTGACCAAAAATGTTTTTCTTTCCATAAGCCGACCATTCGTCTACATGCTCAGCCATTGGTGAAGATGGTGTTATTGGGTAAATTGTTGCTACCTCTGTAAAAGCATATGATACATAAGCACAAGCTTCATTTCCATCCATAGTTTTCATAACTTTTGTCATATATAATTCCCCCTTGGTGTATTTATATATGGTTATTTTATATAGCCTTTAATAAACTATAATATTTTATTATACCGTTTACTTATGTTACCACGGCTATTGTAAACGTTACTTTCATTATTACACCTTGCCTTAATTAAGTCAATAAACGGTTTATAAAAATTTTTTTTATAAAGAAGATCACAATAAAAACTTGAAATGTATTTATTGTGATTCTCAATTTTGAAACAACAAAAGCCCCATGTATGAAATTAGATCATACATGGGGCTTTTGTATTGTAGATACTTATGCTTTAAGTTATATAATAAATCGTACTCTAAATCTTAAACTTCTGTACCATCTCATTGAGCTTTTGTGCAAGTTCTGCTTGCATTTGCGATGTTTGCGATACTTGCTCCATAGCTTTTGAAGTTTCATCAATACTAATTTGAATATTCCCTGTATTTTCTGCAGAAATTTGCGAACTCTGTGCCAAAACTTGAGCTGCCGCACTAACTTCATTTATCGAGGCTTCCACTTCTTCTGACATAGCGGCTATTTCCTCTGACATTGAACTTACAAATTCCCCATCTTCACCATATTGTTTTCCAGCCTCTGCATATTGTTCTAATACTGGTGTAATATCTTCTATAATAAATTTAAGTATATCATTACTATTTTCAGATAAATGTTTAAATGCATCTTGAACTTTTACTATAGTCCCTTGAATTGTATTTACAGTTTCAGCTGATTGCTCTGCAAGTTTTCTTACTTCATCTGCAACTACCGCAAATCCTTTTCCTTGTTCTCCTGCTCTTGCTGCTTCAATAGCCGCGTTTAATGCTAGTAAATTAGTTTGTGATGCGATGGCCGCAATTCCATCCGCCATAACCTTTATTTCATTTACAACTTTTCCATCTTCTATAGCTATTAATATTTCTTTTTCCTTTGTTTCATAGATACTCTTACTGTTTTCAAGCGCTTTATTAGCCTCTCTCCTAACCACTTTTGCTTTTTCTTTAATTTGCGACGCATTACTACTACCTTCCATAGCCTTTGAAGATAGTGCTTACATACTTGAATTAACCTCTTCAACAGAGGCAGTTATTTCCTCTGATGTAGCACTTGATTCTTGAACCGATCTATTTATCTCCACTGTTGAATTGTCTACAATTTCTATTTTAGCTGTTATTTCTTCAACTGTGGCTGAGAGTTCTTCAGATGAGGCGCTCATATCCGAGGAATTATCCATTATTTCTTTTATTAATTCTTTAATATTTTCCTGAGCAGCGTTTAATGCAATCCCAGTTTGTCCAAATTCATCTTTCCTTGTGATCGTCATTATTCCAGAAAAATCATAACTAGATAATCTTCCTGCTAAATCTTTTATTTTCTTTAATGGATTTACTATATTTTTACTTAATAAATAAGCCATAAAAATTATAATCAAAAATGCTATAGTCGTAAAAAATATAATTGTATTTCTAACTTTGCTAAATTGAGCTATATTATCTAAGTTTGCTTTCTCAGCAGATTTAACATTTATTTCAATACACTTTCCTAAATTATTAGACATTGAAATTCTTATTATATCAAGCTTTATATTAAGATTCGTTGCCTCCAAATAGTTATTAGCTTTTGCAAGATTAATTACCGTAACCCTTCCCTCTCTATATTTTATTAAGTCACTTTTATAATCACCATAAGCTTTTTCCTCTTCTGTTGATGTAAAAGGAGTACTTAGGTAATCCTTTTCGTATATTACATCTTCATTTGTTAAATCATTTATATTATTTGTCTCTTCATCTAATTTTGATTTATCTCTTTCAAAAACAATTCTAAGCATTTCTGCTCTAATACTATTTACATTTCCTTTAGTTTCTTCCAAATTTTTTATTGCTTGTAGATTATTGCTATATATAGACATAGAACCATCATTTATTTTATCTGAACTTATTATGCCCTCTACTCCAATTAAAATTATAAAAATACAAACGACTGAAAACACTGACACAATTTTTTTCTTTACGCTTAGATTAACAAAAAAATTCATTTTAACACTCCTCTTCTTTATTCATAATATATTTTCATCTTATGTTTCTATTCGATGCCATCTTCCATCTGCCACTCCCTTCATGTATAACACCTGTACAAAATACATTACGTTTTATAATATGAAATTTTTAATTATCATAATTAATAAAGCTATTAAGTATAATTACACATTTTAATATCGGTTAATTTGCCATATTCTTAACATATATATTAGCTTTAACTACATCTTATATTATATTTATATATATTTTGCTGATTTATCTTATATTTACATGTCTTATTTGTTTTTTTTGCATTACTATAGTAAATGTTCATTTTTATTACAAATACTATTTAAACCATACATAAAGAGAGCAACAACACCATGAATTTACTATCCATAACGTTGTTGCTCTCTTATTTTCTAAACCTTAATTTAATCTATATTATTTTTTATTGTTTCACATACCTTGCTAATATCTTCTTTTGTAAGCCCCACCGAGCTTGGAAGATTTATTCCTCGTGCGTAAAGTTCATTTGTAACAGTTAAATCCCCATGTTTACTCCCCTTATATGGAGGCATATCGTGGATAGGCATAAAGAAAGGTCTCGCCTCTATTTTCACTGCATTTAGTTTTTGTATAAGTTCATCACGAGTTATACCATATTCATCTTCAACTAGGATTGAATATAACCAGTAACAGTTTTCTACATTTTCTCTTTCTGCTGGCAATGTAATTCCTTTAATCTTACCTAGAAGCTCGTTATAATACAATGCATTTTCTCTTTTAGTTTTTAAATATTCTTTAATATTCTCAAGTTGAGCTACTCCAAATGCAGCTAAAAGATTTGGCATTCTCATATTGTATCCTATTTCTGAATGGTAAAACGCTTTATTGTCAGTAACCACTTTTGTCTGAGTAGATAAGAATTTTGCTCTTTCGCCATATTCTAAATTGTTAGTTACAAGCATTCCACCTGCTCCAGTAGTTATAAGCTTATTCCCATTAAAACTAAAACACCCTATATCACCTATAGTTCCGGCCATTTTACCATCACAAGTAGATCCTAGCGATTCTGTTGCATCTTCTATAACAAATAAATTATGTTTTTTCGCTATTTGCATTACTTTAACCATATCTACAGGATGACCATAAATATGTACTGGCATTATAGCTTTTGTTTTAGATGTTATTAACTCTTCTATTTTAGAAGCATCCATAACAAATGTGTCACGGCATACATCTACAAATACTGGTTCTGCACCTACGTATTTTATAGTATTAACTGGAGATATAAATGTAAGTGATGGGACTATAACCTCGTCTCCATCTCCTATTCCAAGAGTTAATAATGCAAGTTGAAGCGCTGCTGTACCATTCATTGTAACTACAGCACTTTTGCTACTTACATACTCACTAAATTTTTCTTCAAATAAATTAACATAACTTCCTACTGAAGATACCCAAT
>ERZ1463033.120-NODE-120-length-12194-cov-9.103386_pt1 | contig 12194 bp, 14 predicted proteins | sample MGYA00564481_ERZ1463033 | MGnify/ENA primary metagenome ERZ1463033 (study PRJEB39244, sample SAMEA3635150) | Helicobacter pylori | study: EMG produced TPA metagenomics assembly of PRJEB11511 data set (Assembly of a 5300-year-old Helicobacter pylori...
GTTTCAAATGTTCTAATTCCTCTTTCACATAAAACTACTTTTTCATTTCCCTCAGACATTATGTACTCAGCAGACATAAGTAGTTCTTCAATAGTTGCGCTCATACCTCTTTTTAATAAAATAGTTTTATTGCATCTTCCTACTTCCTTTAAAAGATCGAAATTTTGCATATTCCTAGCACCAATTTGTAGAACATCAGCATATTGAGATATTTTATCAACAAGTTCAACACTCATAACTTCGGTTACTATTTGGAGTCCTGTTATTTTTTTAGCCTCCAATAATATTTTTAGTCCTTCTTCTTCCATTCCTTGAAAACTGTATGGTGAAGTTCTTGGTTTGTAAGCCCCTCCTCTTAGGAAATTAGCTCCTGCTCTTTTTACATCTTTTGCAATATGTATTAATTGCTCTTCACTTTCAACAGCGCAAGGCCCAGCTATTATCGCTAGTTCTTTTCCACCAATTGTTAGCTCATCTACCTTTATTATTGAATCATCTGGATGAAATAGTCTGTTACCTCTTTTGTAAGGCGCCTGAACTCTCATAACCTTATCAACACACTCTACTGCTTCAATTTGACTCTCGTTTATTGTAGTTGTATCTCCAACGAGCCCTAGAACACAATGACTTTCTCCCTTAGAAACATGAACCAGAAATCCTAATTCCTCTAATTTTTTCTTCATAGCCAAAATTTGCTTCTCTTGTGCATTTGCTTTCATTACGATTACCATATAAAACTCCTCCTAAAATATTACTTTAAACTTAGCTTAAAAAATATACTTAACTTATAATTTGTTATAAAGAATTATAAAAAAAAGGAAGCCCCCTTATAATGGGACCTCCTTTTAAAAAAGATGGAACCCCTATAATGAGTCTTCCTTGCGTACAGACTTAGTTTTTTCTATAATTCAGCATAAGCCGGTATTATAGTTTTATTTCTAAACTCATTATTTAAAGAAATCTTATATATTTTTTTGCACAAAAAGTAACCAATGCTAAAATAACGATAGCCCCAGCTAAAATAAAAATATACTTTTTTAGTGATTTCTTTAATAATGATATTTTTCATAATAATACCTCACAAATTTATAATTAGTACCTGTAAATTCTTTAATGTTTAAATATTATAACAAACGGGAGTATTTGTCAAGGAGTTGCCTTTAAATTCTTAATATTCTAAACATAAGATTTTATCCTATAGTTGTCAGGAAGATGGCTTGTATCATTTAAAGTAATTATTTTAGGACTTAGTTCATTATTAAAAATTATTTTACATACAGAGGTATTTCCTAAAATTATTTTATGATACATAGTCATTTTAAGGTCAAAGATACCTAGTAGCCCAGCTTTAATAATTCCACCGTGAGCTACTATTATAATTTTTTTTCCTGGATGTTTAGTTGCTATATTTAAGATTGCCTCCTTAGCCCGTATGCTTGCAATTTTAAGACTTATCTCTCCACCACACATAGGTCCATTAAGTTCATCAGTTCTCCATTGAACTAATTCTTTTGGGAAGTTTGTTTCAACTTCCTTAATGGTAAGACCTTCCCACTCTCCAAAATCTATTTCTGTTATACCTGGTTCAATTATAGGTATAATATCACTATCTTTGGATATAATTTCTGCTGTTTCACGTGCTCTCTTTAAAGGACTTGTATAAATATAATCAAATTTGTTTTGAAATCTTTCATTTAAATATTGAGCTTGAAGTATTCCTTCATTTGATAAAACAATATCTTTGCACCCTTGGAATTTTCCTAAAACATTCCAGTTGGTTTCACCATGTCTTACTAATGTTATTGTTGTATTCAATATTATTCACTTCCTATTATTAGTTATTAGTTTTTTTCATAATATAATAAAATATTATATAGCACATACCAAACGTACAAAATATACTAAGCTGTGATACCTTTAGTTCCAAACCGTTGTTGTATAAATGGTATTTTAGTTTTTTGATAAATAATTATATCAGAAGTAATCTTTAACTCTTTTAAAATAAATACTTTGACACCCTTATACTCATAAATATCATAATCTTCTTTATCTAACACTTCAGTCTCAAATAAAACCTTCGTTTTAAGTGTTTTAATGTTAGTATGACAATTCGAACAATCACACTCTACAGGTGTATTTTCAACACTTACAACAAAACATAATTTTTTACCCTGAACATAATTTAAAGCCTTATCATCAATTTCTAACATGATTTAACGTCTCCTAACCTAGTATATAGTTACTGTCTTTTTATAGAGTAATCTTTTAATTATATAGATACTACCTTAAAAAATTAGCTAATATGTATAGTACTATGCATATTAGCTATATTCTACAACTAGTTATATTACTACTAATTGTAGAAATAAATAATCTATTCTTCTTTTATATTATTCACATATCCAAAAACATATTTATTAACATGTTCAATAATATCTTTCACATCATTATTATACAATCTATAGTGCATTTCAAGTCCAACCTTTTCACTTTTAACTAATCCTGCATCTTTTAAAATCCTTAAATGCTGCGATAAGTTTGCCTGGCTAAATTCAATCTTTTCATTTAATTTACAAACGCATTGAGGCCCTTCAGATAAAAACTGCATTATTTTGTATCTTACTGGGTTTCCAAGTGCCTTAAATATCTTTACTGCCAAATCATCTTGATTCAATGTTCTTCCTCCTCGTACTAAAGGTATGTAATTACATTTAATACTTCCTTTAATGTTTATACCTTTTAATTAAATAGTTATATAGTGTATATTATATATTAGTTTTATAATTATTTCAATGCTATGGTAATCAGATACATTAATAGCTTCTATAATAGTTTTTATATCTATAAGGTCAACCCTCTTATTTAAAAATAGTTCTTCCAATTCCACCACAGTATTTTCCTCAAAAAAATCTCTATATATTTTAAATTCCTTAATTGATATCTTATCATTAACAAAATCACTAATGTTTGCAACTCTGCTCCCAACCGATTTAATTCCCTTACATTCAAATTTATCTTTTTTTACATTTAAAGATTTAGAAGCACTGATAAGTCACTTATAAATAAAAGTGTTCCATGATGGAGCAATTCAATTGATGTCTAGTCTATATGTTACACATCATTTTCATTTTAAATATCCTTTATTAATCCTTTATTAATAAATTACTTAATATAAATGTTATAAATAGTGCAATTCCATATATAATAAATAAACTATTCAATGAATAGGCAAGTATAATTCTCCCACCAATAGCAGTGCCGACTCCACCTCCACCCATGAAGCAGAAGGCAACTAATGACATCGCTGCACCTCTTGATTTTTGTGCGAATCCTGTTGCTCTTGTAAGTAGTGTTGAGTGTGTTAAAATAAATCCTAATCCAAGTAATGCCACGCCTAAAATCAACAAGTAAATATTACTACCAAAATAGAAAATTATTATATCTGCAATTGCTGCAGATAATAGTCCTGTACTTAAAACTTTCTTCTGTCCAAATTTCTTAGAAAGCTTTCCGTTTAATCTTCCTCCAATAACAGACATTACTCCAAACGCAGTTAAAATCATCCCTATTTTAAAATAATTATAATGATAGGTTTTAGCTATATATGAGCCTATATATGAAAAGCTTCCTACTATAAATATTCCTTCTAACAAAACAATTAAATAAGTAAACAAGCTTTTTGAATTAGATAAAAGTCTAAAATAAGGTTTTAATATTTCGCTGTTAGGATTTTTCTCTGAAGGTAATTTTTTATAATTTGATATTAGAAGTATAGTTGGTATTAATGAAAGAACCGCATAAGCTATAAATACGCCTTTCCAATTTAAAAAATATGCTATAGTTCCTCCTATGGCCATACTTAATCCTTGACCTAAAAATGATATCCCCATAAATGTTCCTATAGCTTGTTGCCTCTCTTCCATAGGAAACACATCACCAATAAGGGCAAGTGAAATTGGCATTACTGAGGCTGCGAAAATTCCTGTAAGTCCTCTATATATTGCTAAATTAGTTAGTGAAGTACCTAATGCACATAAGCCAGTTGCAATTGTAAACATAATTAAGGAAAAAGTTATAACTTGCTTTTTACCGTATCTATCTGCTAATGGGCCAAATATTATTTGGAATATTCCAAAAGGAATCATATATGCTGTAATTAATAACCCCGCTTTTGCTATTTCAACATTTAAATTTTCAGCTATTGCAGGTAGTATAGGTGATACTACCCAATTATCTGCCATAACAATAAACCCTGCTAATCCTAATAATAGAACAATACTATTTTTATTTATATTCTTCTTTTCCATCTTATAACGCCCCTTTTTCTATTAAAATTTCTTCCTATACTAAAATATTTATATTATTCACTTAATTATTTTCGAGTAATATTTTTATAGTTTTTCTGCATTCTTATAAATAACGCTAACTTCTTCTTTAGACACAAAAGCTGATAATAAATAAGCAATTATTACTATCCCTGGAATATCAATTAACAATCTTGTTATTGCAAACTTACTTCCAAGCGCTGATATTTCAAATAATAGCATCGGAATTTTAGTAGTAGACCAAGCTCCAATAAAAATTAAAATATTAGTAAATTTAACTCCTTTTTTCATAAAAACTGCTGCTACAGGGAATGCACCATAAAGTGGACCTGCTGCCGCTGACCCTATAATAATTGAAAGTATTATCCCTTTAAAACCTGATCCTTCTCCCATGTATTTTATCATCATTTCTCTTGGAACCCATATATCAAGTAATCCAAGTAGTACAAAAACTGGTGGTATAACTAAAGCCATTTCTTTAAAACTATATGCAGCAATACTAAAAAATTTCATTCCTAAATCCAAATTAAATATTGTTAAAATACCTACTGCTATTACCGTTCCAATAAAGTATCTATACCTTTTTAATAATTTTCTCATATTACTTAAACCACCTTTCCAATGATATAGGCTACTAAAAATGAAAATATAAAAGCAAATAAATTTCTAAGTAATGTTAACTTCTTGCCAAAAAATTTCATTTCCACTGGCATAGTAACAACACCCACCATCATTAAAGATGAAAGAAAAGCACCTATCTGCATATAACCTGCTCCATTTTGAAGTAACATTGCAGCTGTGGGAAATGCAACAAACCCTGGAATTAAAGTAATTGCCCCAACTGCTGCTGCGATTATAACCCCAAACCATCCTGAACCACTTCCAATAACCCTTGATATTAATTGTGCATTAAATACTGCCAACAAGATCCCAACAAACATAATAACTGTAAGAAACTCTGGTAAAATATTTTCAAATGCTTTCCAAGCTTTTTTAAGTGCCATTTTTGTTTTTTTCTTATTTTTGTAGTAAGAAAAAACTAATAATAAAATTGTTAACCCATATAAAATATAATTGCTCATTTAAAGTCTGTCCCCCTAATTTTTATTAATTATTCCAACATTTTCACATCTATTAAACTCTAATTGTATTGTTATATGGCTTATACCAAAATGTTCTTTTAATTTATGTTCTATTTCTTCATAAATCTCTGATGTTTCGCCAATTAGGATATTCTTCTTTAAATTTACATGGGCTTCAAAAAATATAGTGCTCTCATTTAATCCCCATACGTGAATGTGATGAATGTTCTCTATAGCTTCAATTTCCTTAAGTTCTTCTACAATTTCATCTATATTAATATTTTCAGGAGTTCCCTGCATTAAAATATTAATCGCTTGTTTTAATATTTCATAACTTTCCTTTAATACGTATAATCCTATCAATACAGTTAATAGTGGATCAACCCAGAAAATATTGAAGTAGTAAATCACTATTCCTCCAACTACTACCCCTATTGAAGACATGGCATCACTTAAAAGATGTAAATATGCTGATTTCATATTTATGTCACCTTTTGAACCTTTATGTAGTAAATATGCACCAAGTGCATTTGCAAGAAGTCCTATTAGTGCAACCCATATAACTATTGCACCATTTATTTTTTGTGGCGTTAGAAATTTAAAATATGCTTCTTTAAAAAGAAAGATTGATATAGCAATTAGTGCTGTAGAATTAATTACTGCCGCAAGTATAGTAGATCTCTTGTATCCAAAAGTTTTATTTTCATCATTACTCTTTTGTGACATTTTAATAGCAAAATAGCTTACAACAATAGATAATGCATCACTTAAATTGTGAACCGCATCAGAAATTAAAGACAAGCTGCCTGAATATAATCCACCTATCATTTCAACTGCTGTTATAACAAGATTTAAAATCATAGTTATAAGTAAATTTATTCCCTTAACTTCACTAACATAATGACTATGATTACGGCCATGGTTATGAGTATCTGTATGATTATGATCTGACATAATGTTCCCTCCAAATATTAATTGATTTATTTAATACATTTAGTCAATATGTTTTTATGCATATTGACTAAATAATGTTGATATTATACTTTAATACTAAATATTTATTTTTCATACACCTCTAAAACTGCACTTTCCACTGCAGCAGAAATTTTTTCAAGATCCGTTGATGAATTTAAATCAAAATTCTTTGAAACACCCAAATCTTTAGAAACAATAATATGTTTATCAGTTTCAAAACCAGCTTTCTTTAAAGTTGTTTTAGCACAGCTCATGGGGCATCCGTCTATAGCTACTATTCCTTTTGCGTTTTTTGCTCCATTTGTAATGTTAGGAAGTCCTGCTGAAATGCTTGCAAGACATAATAATGATGCCTTATCATACCCAACATTATTTGCGGCCTTTACACTACCAAGCATTGTTGACTGTCCTACATTTGATGCACCTGCGCAGTAAAATACTGCAACTGGACTTTTCCTTTCCTCAACTTCAATACCCTTAGTCTTTTTATCCATATAAGGAAGATACCAATTTTCTGTTTGCTTTTTTACTACAGTTCCTGTAGGCTTTTTTATTTCATTACTACTTTGTTTAACTTCTTCTTGTTGTGGTGAACCACAACCACACCCATTATTTAATTCTTCTGTTTCTACTGAACCACAGCCGCAGCCACTAAATTTTTTTTCACTCATTATAATTCCTCCATTTGTTTAATTATTATATAAGCATTTAATTAATTACTTATTAACTTATACTACACTTTTAATTTAATTTGTCAATAATATTATTATGTTTATATTATTTATCATACCTAGAAATTTATATTTTATAAATCTATTATAATTTTCTAAAATTAAATATGTATATATAAATCTACTAATTAAGACCTGGTGAAAATGATAAAGATTTCCTTCTTGACTTTACCAAATATTTTGAGGTATTAAAAAGAAAGGTGAATGAATTTCATGTCTAAAATAAAAGTTATGTCTTGTAGATGGATAAGAAGAAAGAGCTTTTGCAAAGGAGTATCCAGTCATTTCAGTAGATGGTTGCAGTAAATGTTGCGCTAGAAGAGCTACAGAAAAGTAAGTGCTACTGTTATTGTCTCAGATATATTAGGTTGCAGTGACATAAAATACATACTAATTTTTATTAAATTTCATTACCTAGACTACTCCCCTAAATAAAAAAACTCGACTTTGATAAGAGATTCATCAAAATCGAGTTTTTTAGTCATTTCTAATTTTGGCTAGTAGAAAGCCTATTTATTAAATATATCTATTTTATTTCACAATTAAAACAGGACATTGAACTCTTTTTGCTACTTTATGACTAACACCACCTAGTACCATCTCTTGTAATATATTAAGACCTCGGCTGCCTATAATAACTAAATCAAAAATCCCTTTATTTGCATAGCTTACAATTGTTTCACCTGGATCTCCACGTAATATCTTAATTTTATAAGATACATTATTAGATTTTAGCTTTTCTTCAATAGACGAGAGTTTCCTACGTCTCGACAATTCTAGTTCTTCCTTTCCATGGGCATGAAGAACGTCATTCTTGGATTGTGAAAAATCAACTACAGTCACAACTTCAATAATGCATTCATTGACTAATGATGCAATGTTTGCAGCTTCTTGCGTTGCTCTTAGTGAATTTTCTGATCCATCAACAGCTAATAATATATTATTATACATACACTCACCCCTATTAAATTAATGCTTTTATGATTTTACATTGTATTATTGTATACAGCTAATTTATCTACTAGTTTTTTACTAGAAGAATTTAAACCTCGAATAGTGACTTTATTATTATTCTCATAATACTTAATAACTACTTTGTCCATAGCTCCCACCGCTGAACCATCCCAGATATGAGTATTTGCGAAATCAATAATAATATTTTTATCTTTTACAGTAAAATCAAAAGCTTTTACAAAACCCTCAACAGACGCAAAGAAGAGTGGACCGTTTATATTAAATATTATATTTTGCTCCTCGGGTTGCTTAATTACTTCTATCTTTGAAATTTTAGCAACGAAAAATAGTGCACTTAATACAACCCCTGCAATAACACCTTTTGATAAATCATTTGTTGCAACTACAATGATAACAGTTGCAAGCATTACAGTAGCATCACTTTTAGGTGCTTTCTTTAAATATGAGAATGATGACCAGTCAAATGTGCTAATGGATACCATAATCATAATACCTACAAGAACAGGCATTGGAATTTGCACTACGAAATTTCCTAATACAATAATCAAAAACATTAGGAATACTCCTGCCACAAATGTAGAAAGTCTACCTCTTCCACCTGATTTTACATTAATTACAGACTGCCCAATCATTGCACAACCTGCCATACCACCAAAGAATCCTGTAATTATATTAGCAATCCCTTGTCCTTTAGCTTCTTTGTGTTTATTGCCCTCTGTTTCAGTCATATCATCTATAATTGATGATGTTAATAAAGTCTCTAATAAACCGACAATAGCTAAAGCAATTGAATACGGAAAAACTATTTTGAATGTTTCAATATTAAATGGAACATTTGGAATTGAAAACATAGGCAATGATCTCGTAATGGCGCCTAAGTCTCCAACCGTTTGTAAGTTTAATCTTATAGCCATGGACACACCTGTTAATACAATAATAGCTATAAGTGGTGCTGGAATAGACTTTATAAATTTAGGAAGTATGTAAAGAATCGCAAGTGTTATCGCTACAAAAAAATAAGTCATTAGCGATATTCTTATAAAATGTGGTACCTGAGCCATAAATATTAAAATTGCTAATGCATTTACAAAACCAATCATGACAGCTCGTGGAATAAATTTCATTAACTTTGCTATTTTACATACTCCAAAAATGACTTGTATTACACCTGTTAATACTGTTGCTACTAATAAATAATCTAGTCCATATTCCTTTACCAGTGAAACCATTAACAATGCCATAGAACCGGTCGCTGCTGAAATCATTCCAGGACGACCACCAACAAACGAAATAATGATTGCAATGCAAAAAGATGCATATAACCCAACCATTGGGTCAACTCCTGCAATTATAGAAAAGGCAATTGCTTCTGGAATTAACGCTAATGCTACAACAATCCCAGCGAGGATATCCGCTCTAACATTTGAAAACCATTCTGTTTTTAATTTTTCAATCAATTTTTTATACACCTCATATTTATATTTTTTCGACCTTTAACTTATATAAAGGTCATATTTAAGCATTAAAAAATGTATTGTTTTTTTTGTATCTCTTTAAAATAACCAGTAGTAAAACTACTGGTTATTTTTTATTCACATAATATTGATCAGACCACACAACATATATAATTGCTTATTAATCTCTACTACTGCTCTGATAAACCCCATAATTCTTGTTTTGATGTTGAAATAGCCATTGCCCCTGCACCAATTGCCTGCATTATATCCTTCTTAGTTTGAATTAAGCCTCCTGCTATAATTGGTACTCGCACTTCGTTTTCCATATTTTTAATAATATTACTTGCAATGCCGGGTAAAAGTTCTACAGCATCTGGGAGAATTGATTGTATATTTCTTATTCCTGTCTCGAGTGACAAAGAGTCTAATACAAATATTCTTTGAATAACGCAAAGCCCTAATTTCTTTCCGTTTTTTATATTAGTTGGCCTTGTGCTTATTATTCCATATGGATCTCCACATTGCTTTATAAAGAGCAGTCCTGCATAATCACCCTTTATTCCTTCTATTAAATCAACATGAATAAATACTACTTTCCCAGCTTCTTTAAGCCTCTCACATATTTGCTTAATATTCATTATGCTTCCATATAATACAAACACAATAAGAACTTTACTAAGAATTACTTTTTCCAAATCTTTATCATTTCTTATTGCTGCAATAACTGGATTTTCTATTAACATTTGTTCTAAATTCACCAATGATATTTCCTCCAAAAAATTTATTTAAAACCATAATTTATGTTACCTTAAATCATATTTCAATTATAGTCATAGTTATTTTATTATGCTCAGTCTATCACAATATTATTTTTCATTCAAGAATTTTATATTATTATGTTATCGTTTAGAATTTACGTATTTTTTAGTATTTACCCCTTGTAATCGTCTAATTAATATGATATTATGTATTTAAATAAGTAAAGGCGGAGAAAAGAGAGCCTTGATCTATGGGCATGTTATGTCCATTAATCAAGGTTCTCTTTTTATTTGCATTTAGGAGGTAAAATGATGTTTGATGTAACTATTATTGGAGCTGGTGTTATTGGCTGCTCAATATCAAGAGAGTTATCTAAATATAATGTAAAAACATGTGTGCTTGAAAGATCTAGTGATGTTGCTTCTGGTACAACAAAAGCAAACAGCGCAATTGTACATGGTGGGTTTGATGCTAAGCCAAGTACTTTGAAGGGAAAATTAAATGCAAAAGGTAATGCAATGTTTACGGACCTTGCAAAGGAATTAGATTTCCCTTTTAAGAGAAATGGTTCTTTGGTTCTTTGTTTCGACAAGAAGAATATGCCAGATCTTGACCATTTACTAGAACAAGGTAAACTAAATGGAGTACCTGATTTAGTAATTATTGATGGTGATGCTGTTAGAAAAATGGAACCAAATGTAACAAATCATTGTGTTGGTGCACTTTATGCTCCAAACGGAGGAATAGTTTGTCCTTACGAAATGACTATTGCTCTAGCTGAAAATTCATATAATAACGGTGTAGAATTTAAATTTGAAACTGAAGTTAAAAATATTGAAAAGAGTTCAAGTGGATATATTATAAAAACTAATAAAGGTGATATTGAAACAAAAATTGTAATAAATGCCGCAGGTTTATATTCAGGAGAAATGAATAATATGGTTAGCAAGGACAAAATCAATATAATACCAAGACGAGGCGAATATGTTTTATTCGACAGAACTGCTGGATCTCTAATAAAAAATACTATTTTTCAACTTCCAACTAAACTTGGAAAAGGAGTTCTAGTTACGCCAACTGTTGATGGTAATCTGCTAATTGGACCTAATGCAGTTGATTTAGAAGACAAAGCAGATTTGGATACAACTCGTGATGGTATTGATGATATTATTAAAAAGGCTCAATTAAGCATTGAAATGCCATTCCCTATGAATATGGTTATAACTTCCTTCGCAGGAAATAGAGCTCATACTGAAACAGATGATTTTATAATTGAAGAAGCATCTGATGCTAAAAACTTTATCAATGTAGCATCAATTGCATCTCCAGGATTAAGCAGTGCACCAAGTATCGCTGTAATGGTAGTGGATATGATAACAAATAAACTAAACCCTGAAAAGAATTTAAAATTTAATCCAATAAGAAAAGGTATAAGAAAATTCAGAGAAATGTCTAATGAAGAGCGAAAAGCAATCATTAAAGAAATACCTGAATATGGAACAGTTATTTGTAGATGCGAAACTGTAACAGAAGGCGAAATTATAGACGCTATAAGAAGACCTCTAGGAGCAAGAACACTTGATGGAGTTAAGCTTCGTACAAGAGCTGGAATGGGCAGATGCCAATCAGGTTTTTGTTCAACAAAAGTTGTAGACATTCTAGCAAAAGAACTTAATATACCTCGTTCCGAAGTTACGAAATCAGGTGGAAATTCTATTTTACTAACAGGAACGAATAAAGAATCTTTATAAATTGGAGGAATAAATATGCAAGAATATGATTTAATCATAATTGGTGGCGGGCCTGCTGGGCTTGCAGCTGCAGTTTCTGCAAAAGACCAAGGAATAGACAGTATTTTAATTTTAGAAAGAGATAATCAATTAGGTGGCA
>ERZ1463033.121-NODE-121-length-12165-cov-10.122048_pt1 | contig 12165 bp, 8 predicted proteins | sample MGYA00564481_ERZ1463033 | MGnify/ENA primary metagenome ERZ1463033 (study PRJEB39244, sample SAMEA3635150) | Helicobacter pylori | study: EMG produced TPA metagenomics assembly of PRJEB11511 data set (Assembly of a 5300-year-old Helicobacter pylori...
ACGCTCTTCCGATCTTACCCATTTATAAAAACCACTATAAATTAACAATACCATGGTATGTTGCTCCCCCTCCATGATAGTGTTTTTAAACATATAAGAAATGCACTTTATATAATATAAGACTAATAAGTCAAATTAATGAATTATTTCTTCTAAAATTTATTATTATAATAACAATCATGTAACTATTTAGCCATTATAAATCAGAGAGTCAATATTGTCAATATATTTTATTTAAATATACTAACCTATTACATTATTATTGAATTTTATTTCTTTTAAGTGTATGTCATTGTACTTAAGCGCCTTTTCTATATCATTTTCTTGCATTTGACATAATATTGATCCTACAAGTTCTATAGATAAATCGGTTTCATTAATATTCCAAGGCACATTATAACTTACATCATTTACTGCAATGATATTTTGTTGTTTATTCATACTATTATCTAAGAACCAAACTAAATTTCCACAACCAAATTCATGATTTTTAGATAAAATAATAAAATCTGCTATTTTAGCAGCATAAATTTCATCATTTGTTACAATAGGTGATACCCCATAACTTGCCATTATATAATCTGAAAGTTTTCTAACTTTCACTAAATCGGATGACAAAAGTACAATGTATTTACTGTATTTAGCAAGCTCTTCAATAATATTATTGTTTATCATATCACAAGCATCGTATACTACAATGCAGCAGTTCTTAAGACTTTTTTTTCTCACTCTAAGCATGAGTTGTACACTTTTTATAACACTAAAAGCCAAAAATCTCTTTTGAAATTGATTATAATACTTGTAGTCCATAGTTCTTAATGTTTTTAGTGATAATTGTACTTCTCCACATTTAGATATTTTTTTAGCATAATTTACATTGTTATAGTATGCTCTCTTATTAAAATTAGGAGGCATACGTACATTTATCAATTTAATATCTAGTTCTTTAATATATTCATTAGTTATTATTTTCGTCTTTAGTTTATCCTTAATTCTACTTGAAAATCCAAATTCATTATAGGCATTATCTATATTTGAAGTTACATATAAGATTGGATTCATCCATACACACCTTATAAATTAATGTATTACTATCTTATTCAGTGTTAATTCTATAAATTCATGTTTTAACTATATATTTATAGTCCTTGCTCAAACTTTTAAAAACTTTTAAACAGTCTTCAAAAACTCTTTGTACTCTAAAAGCAATTGCTTAACCTCACCATAATTTTTTTTAGTGTTAATTTTATTCTTAATTTCTGTGCAATTGGTAAGACCTTTAATATACCAAGCTGTGTGTTTTCTCATTTCTCTAACTGCCTTAATTTCTTCGTAATATTTTACAGCTAAATCCAAATGCCTTATGCACATATCTATTTTCTCATCCTGCGTAGGGTATATGACCTCTTCTTTATTTATTGCCTGCATAACTTCTCTAAAAATCCACGGATTACCCATAGCCCCTCTTGCAATCATTATAGCATCGCAACTAGTAATTTCTTTTATCCGAATAGCATCCTCTACAGAAAATATATCACCATTACCTATCACGGGTACTTTAACGCTTTCTTTTACAGCCCTTATAATATCCCAATCAGCTTTGCCCTCATACATTTGTTCGCGAGTCCTGCCGTGCACTGCAATAGCATCTATACCCGCATCTTCCATGTATTTAGCAAACTCTACAGCATTAATGCTATTTGAATCAAAGCCTTTTCTAAATTTGACTGTAACAGGCTTTGTAGAAACCTTCTTCATTTCTTTTATTATTTGAGCTGCAAGTTTAGGATTTTTCATTAAAGCAGATCCCTCACCATTTTTCACTATTTTATGTACCGGACACCCCATATTTACATCTACAATACATATATCGTCCCTTGTATTGAAAATTTCACAAGCACTAGCCATAATCTTAGGATCATTTCCAAATATCTGAATAGCTACAGGTTTCTCCTCGCTCGATATTCGCATAAGCGACTGAGTATTACTACTACCATAATACATTCCTTTAGCACTTACCATCTCAGAATACAAAAGGCCACAACCTAGTTCTTTGCATAACCCTCTAAATGCAATATCTGTGATTCCTGCCATAGGAGCTAAAAAAACATCATTTTTAAATTCTATATTTGATATTTTCATTAAATCATCTCCTTCGTAGCTGTAATATTAATGACTTCAGAAGGCAATTTATATTCCCACTTATACAAATAAAAAAATTTCCTTCTTAAATGTCATTAAAGCACCTATTCCCTATTTTTCTCATAAATCATTCTAAGCCCTTCTAATGTGAGATTGGGATGGAACTCATCAATAGCCGAAGAGTCTTTGGTTATTAAGTTTGAAAGCCCTCCAGTTGCAACTACAAAAGGCTCTTCTTCTCCCATATTAATCATTTCACTTTTCATTTTATTAACAATATACTCTACCTGTCCAATATATCCATATATTATCCCCGACTGCATACTTGCAACAGTATTTTTACATATAACTGTATCTGGTTTTATAAGCTCCACTCTCGGTAACTTTGCAGCTCTCTCAAACAAAGCTTCTGAAGCTATTTTGATGCCAGGGCATATGGTTCCACCTAAATAATTAGCATCTTTACTTATAGCACAAAAGGTTGTAGCAGTGCCAAAATCAATTAAAATTAATGCCCTTTTATAAATTGCATGAGCAGACACAGCGTTAACAATCCTATCTGCACCTACTTCTTTAGGATTATCGTATTTTACATTTATACCAGTCTTTACCCCTGGTCCAACTATCATAGGTATTAAATCAAAATATTTTCTTATCATGTGTTCTAGTGAATACATAATATTTGGAACAACAGAAGAAATTATTACTCCTTTAATGTGTTCTACCTTTATGTTTCTTTGATGAAATAATTGCATTACTTGAATCCCATATTCGTCAGCAGTTCTTTTTGCATCAGTAGAAAGTCTCCACTCAACAAGTAATTCCTTTTCCTTAAAAACTCCTAATACAGTATTAGTATTTCCAACATCTAAAACTAAAATCACTTTATACACCACCTATATAATATAAAACGACACACAAGTCGCTTTATGATTTTCCTATGTTAAAACATAATAATAATAACATATCAAATACAATAAAATATCTATATAAAACATTGCTATTTTATCAATCTAATTCTAACAATTTGAATATATTTGTCAAGTTAAATATTTATAAGAAATTTTATACCAAATATATTTATTTGCATTTTTAATACTATGTATTGTTACCCAAAAATAAGGATGTTATAGATATAGTCTATAACATCCTTATCAAAATAAAGCAATAACATTAATTTTTTTAGAATAGACCTGTAATAGTACCATCTTCAAAAATATCCATCTTATTCGCCGCAGGAATCTTCGGAAGCCCTGGCATTGTCATTATATTTCCCGTTAATGCCACAATGAACCCAGCTCCATTAGATATAGTAATTTCTTTTATATTTATTGTAAAATTTGTTGGTCTTCCCAAAAGCTTTGGATTATCTGACAAAGAATTTTGAGTTTTAGCAACGCATATAGGAACTTTATCTAACCCAAGTTTTTCTATTTCAGCAATTTGCTTATTTGCAGATGGACTATATTCTACGCCATCGGCTCCATATATTTCCTTGGCAATAATGCTTATTTTTTCTTTTATAGGAAGTTCCACCTCATATAGAACCTTAAAGTCACTTTTATTGTTTTCAATAGTGTCTATTACTTTACTCGCAAGTTCTAATCCTCCATCTGCACCCTTTTCCCAAACCTCGGTCAAATCTACTTTAACACCCTTTTTAACGCAAAATTCTTTTATACATTCGATTTCTTTTTCAGTATCTGAAACGAATTTATTTATTGATACCACTACCTGAACTCCATATTTTTCAATATTTTCTATTTGTTTTTCTAAGTTTCCAATTCCTTTTGAAAGTGCTTCCACGTTAGGTTCGTTTAATTTATCTTTTTTTACTCCACCATGATGTTTTAGTGCTCTTATTGTAGCAACAAGAACCACGCAATCTGGTTTTAATTTGCCATATCTACATTTAATATCAAAGAATTTTTCAGCACCTAAATCCGCTCCAAACCCAGCTTCAGTTACAACGTAATCTCCTAACTTTAAAGCCATTTTCGTTGCTAGTAGACTATTGCAGCCATGAGCGATATTAGCAAAAGGTCCGCCATGTATTATGGCTGGAGTATTTCCTAATGTCTGAACTAGATTTGGTTTTATAGCATCCTTCATAAGTAGTGCCATCGCACCATTCACAGCTAAATCTTTACAATAAATTGGGTTACCTCCTAGGTCATATGCAACCAAAATCCTACCCATTCTTTCTTTTAAGTCCATAAGGTTACTCGCCAAACATAAAATAGCCATTATTTCAGACGCGACAGTTATCATAAACCCATCTTCACGAGTAAATCCATTAGGCTTACCACCAATTCCAACAATAATATGTCTTAAAGCTCTATCATTCATATCCATAACTCTTTTAAATATAATCTTTCTACTATCAATTCCAAGCACGTTACCTTGCTGAATATGATTGTCTATAGCTGCTGATAATAAATTGTTAGCGGCAGTTATAGCATACATATCACCTGTAAAATGCAAATTTATATCCTCCATTGGTACCACTTGCGCATATCCACCGCCAGCAGCTCCACCTTTAATACCGAATACTGGCCCAAGTGATGGTTCTCTTAAGGCTATCACTGCATTTTTACCTTGTTTGCATAATGCCTCAGCAAGTCCTATTGTAACAGTAGACTTACCTTCCCCTGCTGGAGTAGGATTAATAGCTGTAACTAATATTAGCTTCCCATCTTTTCTATTTTCATTTCTTCTTAGTACGTCAAGTGAAATCTTTGCTTTATATTTTCCATATAAATCAATATCATCCTCACCTAATCCCATCTTCTGCGCAACTGTACTTATATGTAACATCTTAGCACTTTGTGCAATTTCTATATCACTTTTCATATGCTTCACCCCTTATATATAAATTAAACAGAAAGCATTCCTTTATAGAAATTATTCCTGCTATAGTTCTAAATATAATTTTATTATTATCTTGTTAAATCATCTCTTGTGGTACACATATATACTTTTAAATTTACTTAATTGGATTAATTATTAAAATCCATTTCTGTTTATTCCCTTATAGAATCAATCTTTTATATTATATCACAATTTATATCAAATGTTTAAATAGGAGTTAAGTAAATCTTCAGAAGATTCTTATGATAAGATATTATTTGGTTTATTTTTAGGCTAAAAAAAGACATACAGTAATTTCTGTATGTCTTTTTTTAGCCTCAATAGTCTATGATAATTCTATTTCAGCTGATTCTGTTCTAGCAATTATAGCCTCAAATTCAGCACCCTCTAGTTTTTCTTTTAAAAGTAATTCTTGAGCTACTGCATGAAGTTTACCTATGTTTTCATCAAGAATCTTTTCGGCTTTTGCATATGCTTCGTCAATAAGATCTTTAACTTCTGAATCTATTTGGAAAGCTACTTGTTCACTAAAGTTTCTACTTTTGCCTAAATCTCTCCCGAGGAATACTTCATTATGGTCATTTCCAAAAGATATTGGTCCAAGCTCGTCACTCATACCATACTCCATGACCATTTTTCTTGCTATAGCTGATGCTCTATCAATATCATTTTTAGCACCAGTGCTAATATCTTTCATTATTAGTTTTTCTGCAACTCTACCACCAAGCAGTCCAACCATCTCATCTTTAAGCTTTAACTTTGAAGTATAAGATGTATCTTCTTCAGGCAAATGCATTGTATATCCACCTGCCATACCTCTTGGTATAATGCTTATTTGATGAATAGGATCTGATAATGGAGAATACTTCATTACCACCGCATGCCCTGCCTCATGATATGCAGTTAATTTTCTATCTTTTTCACTAATGACCCTACTCTTTTTCTCAGGTCCTGCAATAACTCTAGTTACCGCTTCATCAAGTTCTACCATTTCTATAACCTGTTTATTTTTTCTTACAGTAAGTAATGCAGCTTCATTCATTAGATTTTCTAGATCTGCACCAGTAAATCCTGGTGTTCTCTTAGCTAATACGTCAAGCTTTACCTCATCTGCTAATTGCTTATTTTTAGAATGTACTTTAAGAATCTCTTCTCTTCCCTTAACATCAGGTGCACCTACTAATATATGTCTGTCAAATCTGCCCGGTCTTAAAAGAGCCGGATCTAGTATATCTGGTCTATTGGTCGCAGCTATCATGATTATACCTTCATTAACACCAAACCCATCCATTTCAACTAATAGCTGATTCAGAGTTTGTTCTCGTTCATCATGACCACCACCAACACCAGCACCTCTTTGTCTACCTACTGCATCAATCTCATCAATAAATATTATACAAGGAGCACTTTTTTTGGCTTGCTCAAATAAATCTCTTACTCTTGAAGCTCCAACCCCGACAAACATTTCTACAAAGTCAGAGCCCGATATACTATAAAATGGGACTCCCGCTTCTCCTGAGACAGCTCTTGCAAGTAAAGTCTTCCCTGTACCTGGTGGACCAACAAGTAATATTCCCTTAGGAATTCTTGCACCTGCATCTAAATATCTTTTAGGCTGTTTTAAGAAATCTACAACTTCCGCAAGCTCGTCCTTTTCTTCATCTTCACCCGCGACATCATCAAATGTAACTTTCTTCTTATCTGGCGTGGCAATCTTGGCTCTACTTTTACCAAAATTCATTACCCCTCTATTACCGCCACCGCCGCCGCCTTGCGATTGTTGCATATACATAAACCAAAATGCTACTAGCATTAAAATAATAAGCAGTGTTGGTACTATTTGCAACCACATCGGCATGCTTGCTGGTTTTATATATGTTTCTGTAACTTTGTCATTAGGATGTTCATCCATAACTTGCATTAATCTCGATAGCGGAACTATCGTTTCGTATTGTGTCCCGTCAGCTAATTCTCCCGTTATTGTTTTATCTTCTCTTACTTGAACGCTTTTAATATCTTTCTTAATCCACTGTTCTTGGAATTTATCAACACTGAGTGTGGTATCCTTTTTATCAGCATCTTTAAAGGTCACCGCTGCAAAAATCACGAGTACAAATACTACGAGCCAAACTGATGCACTAGAAATCTTTTTCATTAGAACTCCCCCCTCTCTTTTCATTTATTATGAAATTTTATCACATTAAAAAGCACTTGACAATAATATATGTATTAATAAGTAATTATTATAATACACTCTTATTTATAAATTTCATCTTTTAATATTCCTACATATGGTAAATTCCTATATTTCTCTGCATAATCCATTCCAAACCCTACAATGAAAAAGTCTGGCACATCAAATCCTACATATTTAACATCTATATCTACCTTTCTTCTTTCTGGTTTATTAAGTAAACATATAATTTCTAAACTACTTGGTTTTCTTGCAGATAGACACTTCATTAGATATTTGAGTGTAACACCTGAATCTATAATGTCTTCTACTATCAGTACGTCTTTTCCTTGAATTTCAAAGTCTAAATCCTTAAGAATTCTTACAACTCCTGAAGTTTTAGTTGAATTTCCGTAACTCGATACTGCCATAAAATCCATTTTACATGGAATTGTAATTTCTTTTAACAAATCTGACATAAATATAACTGAACCCTTTAAAATACCAATAAGTATAAGATCCTTACCATAATAATCTTTACTTACCTTTTCACCCATTTGCCTGATTTTATCCCTTAGTTGATCTTCATTGTAAAGTACCTCTTTAATATCGTTATTCATTTTTATTCCTCTCTTCCAATTCTAATCTGCAATATATTTTTAGTATCCTTTGACACCTTGAATTTTTCACTAACCCTATACCCAACTACCCAACTTATATCGTCCCCAAAACATATTAAAGGTATTTCATTTCTTTGAGACTTGGGTATTTTTAAATCAATAAACAAATCCTTTATTTTTTTATTACCATTCATACCAAGTGGCATGAATTTATCCCCATCTTTTCTATGCCTTAGTATTATCGGCTCATTTATCTGATCATAATCGAAATATTTAATATAATCAGTTCCTGTAAATTCAGTAGATTTTAGTTTGGGTATAACATCAATTTTAACTACCTTGTTTAAAGAATGAATAATATTTTCCTCATTAATGTTTAAGTAATATTGATTATCATTAGCTTCAATCTCTTTTACATACATATATATATGTATATCTCCATAAGAATTCTCAACTATTATGTTTTTGGGTAACATTATGTTTTTGCCTGTATCATGTTTTTGAAGTTCTATAATACTTAATACATGAATTTCTTCAAAATTATATAAATTATGATTCACAGCAAGTAAAGCACTTCTAATTATTCTACTTAGAATTGCTTCATGCAAACTAAATGCACTCTTATTTATTATAACTCTTTGCTGACTTATCTCACAATGTTTTTCATATTCTTTCTCAGAAACAATTTTCAAAAAGTCATTATCTTTTTTCACAATATTTGATAATCGATTTAACGTTTTAATTATATCTTTATTAAAATTTTCTTCCATGTATGGAATAAGCTCAAGCCTAACTTTGTTTCTTGCATAAATACTTTCTAAATTTGATTTATCTATCCTAGGATTAATATTATTAATAGAATTGTATTTTTCAATTTCTTTTCTACTAAGTTTAAGTATGGGTCTTACATATATTTTATCACGAACTGGTTTAATGCCAACCATTCCCTCAATACCTGTTCCTCTCATTATCCTCATTAAAATAGTCTCTGCTTGATCATTTGCATTGTGGGCTAGTGCAACCTTATTAGCATTTAATTTAATTATAAGTTCCTCAAAAAAATTATATCTAACTTCTCTTCCTGCCATTTCACAAGATAAGTTTCTTTCCCTAGATACTTTATGTATATCCACTTTATTGCTATAAAAAGCTATATTCAAACTCTCACAAGTTTTTTTTGCATATTCTTCATCTTTATCTGATTCTTCTCCGCGAAGACAATGATTCAAATGTGCACCTACAAGTGTAATTCCAAGTTTATCTTTAAGTTCATTCAAAATATAAAGCAAACATGTGGAATCAGGTCCACCAGAAACCGCAACTATAACTTTATCGCCTTCATCAAACATTGAATTTTCTTTTATAAAACTCATTACCTTTTCTGACAAAACTTTCACTTCCCAAATTTATTTTTGAAATATTCTACGCTGTACCTCTATTGTACATATTATTCCCATATTACTATATCATACTACAATATAATATAGTAACTTATATACTCCATTTTTTTAAACATTCTTTAAACATCATTTTAAAAAGATAAAAATGAAGAATCTAAAGAAGACTATTTCCTTCTTTAATTATTTTCTCCATTTTTAAATTTTGTATATGCTAATATAAACTATATATTTTTGAAACTAGAACAGTCATATCATCCTTTACCTTATTTCCGCTTAATTTTTTTGCCTGCGCGAGCAGACCTTCAGCTAAATCCTTAGGATTATTACAGTTGTTTTTACCCAAATAATCAACTACCCAATCTACTCTACCTACATTTTCATCATTATAATCTAGTACTCCATCACTTATCATAACTATAACATCCCCATTTTTTAGCTTCATTTGTTGAATGTCTATATCAGCCTTATCTAAAACACCAATAGGAAGCGATTTAGATTTTATGATTTCTAAACTATCACCAGATTTTAAAAATGTTGCAACCGCTCCTACTTTTAAGAAATCAATTTTGCCAGTATATAAATCTATACTACTTAAATCAATTGTTGAAAATTTTTCTTCTTCAGAAAATCTCAATGTCATTATCGAATTTACAGTATTAATAGCCGTAATTTTACTAAATCCTGCCGATGTAAACTTTTCTATTAATTCAACAGCAGCCTCGCTCTCTCTACCTGCTTGGGGACCCGACCCCATGCCATCACTAATAACTGACATATAGCTTCCATCCGAAAGCTTACCAAAGCTATAACTATCTCCGTTTTGTTTTTCACCTTCTTTACACTGCCTAGCCACACTTGATACTACATGAAACTTAGGTGTTTCTTCAATATTTACCTTACACATGTTTGTCTTTGAATCTATGCAGCACCCCTCGTCACTAACGCACATAGATTTTCCTGTAACTCCATTTATAATAGGTAATAAATCCTTAACACACATTTGCCTTCCACTACAAGCATCAAGTGATAATTTAATACTAAGTCTTCCTAACTTATCATTTAAACACATAAGATCATTATGCTTAATTCTATTTTTATCTAAAGCTCTGCATACAAGTTTCTCCATAGCAGAATCTATTTGAATCTCCGAATTAAAGTCTTCAACAATTTCTCCTACAGAATCTGCCATATTACCAATCTGATTTGCTAAAAGCTCCCTACCCTCACTAAGTCTTGTTCTCCACATTTCATTTATAATGTGTTTATTAACAATATCCTCTGCATTTTTAAGTATGGCAGTTCTCTTTATACATTTTCTTTCAATTTCATTAGGTACAATATTACTTTTTTTCTCAAAATTCTGAATTAGTTCTTCGAATGCTGCATATGTATAATGTAATTCTCTTTTCCAGCACATCGATTTCATATTACAATTACTACACACCCTATCTGCAAGATTTTCAACAAGCGCGCTACTTTTACCTTTCATAGCTAACTTATCATTATCTACTAAATTATTTACTATATCAGACATATTAGAAAGTACATCTGAAAAATTATTTAGCCGCCCTACAAATGTATCCTTAATTTTATTTATATAACCCTGCTCTATGCTTTGCTTTTTTTTATCCGAATTAAACTCTATAGATAATTTATCGTAAGTGTTTTGTGGTATTAGTAGAAATATTACCCCTGCCACAAACGCTTCAAATAGTATAAACGTAGATCCAGTACTACAATATATCTTTATTATTGAGAAAGCTACTACATAAGATATAACACTTAAAATTTTTCCAGTCTCTTTAAAAATTCCTGTTATTAAACCACATATGCCATACATCCCTATAAACACGATCATATTTGGCGATGACATGCCAACAATGATACCCATAGCAACTCCCGATGCAGCACCTGCTCCACTTCCATTAATGTATGCTATCATTATAACAAATGTCAGACCTAAAATATTTGTGATTGATATAGTGAAAACACTGAGACCCCAAGTACCTGCTATAATTAATGAACTTATAATTGACATACTTATTATTTCTTCATTTGAAAATATATGTTTTGTTTTAATCTCCTTAAAGCATAAAAGACTATAATCAAGAATAAAATATAAAGGGAAGATACATAAAACCAGAAAAAACGAATTTAGAAACGCCATTAAAGGACTTATCCTAACTATAAAAAAATTATAGATAAATAATTCGAACATAATAATAACAAACATACTAGCTAAAGCTTTAGTTTTAACTTCCATTTTGTTAAATACATGGCTTAAAAGAGCTATAGTAACTATTATTACTAAATATGATGGTAAATTATTTATATTTTTATATAAAGTGATATATCCTAAAAATGTACCGCTTGCTGTAATTATTGAAATTTTGTCATCATTAACAAATATTATAGCTATTAAGAAAGCTACTCCAAATGGTGCTGTATTATTAATAAGAATAACTCTGCTTATTAATAATCCAATCGTAAAATAAAGAATTCCTCTTAATATTAAATTAATATTCACTGCATTTTTGTTTTGTATTTCGCCCTTTACCTTTCTAACTCTTTCATATGGAAATATATCAATTCCGTATTGCATATTACAAATCACCCACCTTTAATATTTAGGTCTTCATTATAACAAATTCATATGGAAATAATTGTCATAAAGTGAGATGATTGTATATTTTTTATGAGACAATAAAATTTATATTTTTTATACCATAATTATACATTTCCCTATAATATAAAAAAACCTACTATATTAATATAGGGGGTTTTAGATTATTAAATGAAGCTTGTCATTTCTTGCAATTATATATTCAAGAAATTTATACTTATATGTTTTTTTATCAGCATTTTAAAATAAACGAAAAAATAACTCATAAGTTTCCTTATGAGTTATGGTAGCGGAAATAGGACTTGAACCTACGACCCTTCGGGTATGAACCGAATG
>ERZ1463033.124-NODE-124-length-12108-cov-7.495561_pt1 | contig 12108 bp, 9 predicted proteins | sample MGYA00564481_ERZ1463033 | MGnify/ENA primary metagenome ERZ1463033 (study PRJEB39244, sample SAMEA3635150) | Helicobacter pylori | study: EMG produced TPA metagenomics assembly of PRJEB11511 data set (Assembly of a 5300-year-old Helicobacter pylori...
TCCATACACTCTTCCCTACACGACGCTCTTCCGATCTTGCTATTACAATGGGGAGGACACAAAAATGAAACGGTGGAAAAAAAATGTTTTAATTATATTTATTATTTTTGTAGTGGTTGTTGTAGGAGGATTTGGTTACGTCTTTTATGACCTTAGTAAAATAAATACTATGAAAATATCAAAAAAAGATGGGGATTTGGGGATTAAAAGCACAGCGACTACAAATGTAGAACAGAGTAATGATGTAACAAATATTGCTTTATTTGGTCTAGATAGAAGAGCCAAGACTGACTCAAGTCGCTCAGATTCTATGATAGTTTTATCTATAGATCAAAAACATAAAAAAATAAAAATGTCATCACTTATGAGAGATTTTTATGTATCAGTGGATGGTCATGGTCAAACAAAGCTTACACATGCATATGCTTATGGTGGAGCACAACTTGCAATTAAAACTATTAATAAAAATTTTAATTTGAACATTAGAGATTATGTTGCTGTTGATTTTTATGATCTTGAAAACCTAATAAATGCTATTGGTGGAGTAACTATTAATGTTCAGCAAGATGAAGTTCCTTTAATTAATAGTTATATGCAAGAAACTGGTGGAATTGAAAAAGAAGCAATAACTAAGATTACAACTACTGGAAAACAAAACTTAAATGGACTTCAAGCTGTTGCGTATTCAAGAATACGTTATACTGCTGGTGACGATTTTAAGAGAACTGAAAGACAAAGAACTGTATTAACAGCTATGATTACAAAACTTCAATCAGTAGGAGCGACGCAGTTTCCATCTGTTGTTAACAAACTTTTACCCTACACTGAGACTAGTATGAATAGTGTAAATTTGATAAAACTTGGTACAAAAGTTATTGCAACTGGTACAACAACTTTGGAACAAGAGAGATTCCCAGTGGATGGTTACTGGTCATCACAAATGATCAATAAAGTGTATTATTTGGTGGGAAACATTAAGGCTACAACAGATCAACTTCATAAATTCATTTATGATGATGTAAAACCTAAATAATATAAAAAAACTCTCCGGTTGGAGAGTTTTTTTTATATTATATAACTATTAATAAAATCATCAAATACATTAATAGTTTCAAATTTATTAGTATTTCTAACATCTATTTTAACTTTTTGATTAGTAAAAATTAAGGTTTTATTTATTTCTGATTGCACTTCTACTTTAATTAAGTAACCTGTAATAGAAAGGTTTGTTTTAGTAAAACTATGTAAGTATAAGCTGTCTTCATATAAATCTACAATAATAATATCACGCTTAATTTCATCAAAGTATTTTTCTATTTCTCCATTAATAAAAGTATATTTTATTAGAGGACTTATACTGCCAGATTCATTAAACGGCTTAATTACTAAATAACTATCATCTACCTCGTTTGTAGATCCATTTGACATTATTAAATTTATGCTACTATCTTTTTTCTTTAAATCCTTATTCTTAATCAAGATTGATTCAATAGTTTTACAATCCTTAAGAGCTTTGTTGACTTTAAAATAAAAAAGAGTCTTTTTGAAAAAAGAAGAATTGACATTTTTATATGTTGGTATAATTTGTTCACTCACAATGAGGCCCCCCTAATACTTATGTTATGTACAAGTATAAATCGATTTCATTTATAATTGGACATAAACAAACTTATAAAGTTTATAGATAACTTTATTTATACTATAACTTTATTTATCAATAAAAACATATTTTACAATTTTATTGTATAGGTTATGGTCAATTATGTCAAGAAAATTTATATGTGGCGTGTTCAGGGTATAGAAGTCATTCAAATAGAGGCTATTGCTATATTTTGGGAGAAATCATAAAGTAACATTATTGCAGAATTAGTCACAAATTGTAACACGATAATTAAAGGAATACAATAGTTAATAGTGTAATATGGTAAAGATAAGTTGGGTTTATACGAGTTATAATAGTAAACCTTAGATTGTAATGGAGAAATTTATAAAAAGATGGTTTTTAATAATGAGATAAAATAATATACTTACTTTTTAATGGTTCTAAAATTTGGGGGGCGTGATAAATGAGGAGAGTAACTACGAAAGTAATAGCAATAACAACAGTAGCAGCGGTGTTATTTATAAGTACCAGTGCTTGGGCAATTACTAATAAAATGAAAGATTCATCTGAAAACAAGACTAATTTAGCAAGTGGAGTAAAGGCAACAGCAGTTGATAATGACAATAGCTTAGCTAATAAGAAAAGTGATGAATTAGCTGCTAATGAAGCTAAAGCCAAAGCTAAAGAAAAAGCGGATTTACTAGCCAGTGATAAAGCAAAAAAAGATGTACTTGCAAAAGAAGCAGAAATTTTAGCAAAACAAAATGAAGCAGCAAAAGCAGAAAAAATTGTTTCAGATAAGGCAAGCCAGGGAGAAATATTAGCAAAGGCGAAAGAAACTTTATCAAATCAGTCAAAAGCGATAGCAAAACTAGCTGAAGCTAAAAGAGTTGCGACAATTGCTGCAAATAGAGCAGCAGTTAATAGGTCAAATACAGCTTATGCAGCTACAGTAGCTGCAAATAAGGCGGTACAAGTAAGGGCGACTAATCTTGCTAGAACAAGAGCAGCTAATCTTGCTAGAACAAAAGCAGCTAATTTAGCTAGGACAAATGCAGCTAATAAAGCAGCTACAATAGCTGCAAATAAGGCAGCACAAGTAAAGGCGACTAATCTTGCTAAAACAAGAGCAGCTACATTAGCTAGGGAGAAGGCTAATTTGGAAGCTAAGACTGAGGCTGCTAATAACGCTAAAATAGAGGCGGATATGAAAGCTGTAATAAAAGCAAAAGAATTGGCTGATAAACAAAAACAAGAACAAGAATAAAATTATATAGAGAACGGTAATTAAGAGGGGGAATATGAGTGTTTTATAAAAAAATTTTTACTAGTTTATTAGTTTTTTTAATGGTATTAAGCAATATTGTTTTTACACCAATGACTGCTAAGGCAGTAACTGACGTAGCACTACCAATATTAAGTAGTATGAGTGTAGACAAGATATCTGTTGTAGCTGGAGAAAGTGTTAAGGTAACACTAGGGGTTACTAATAGTGACGGTAGTGGAATAAAAGATGTTACTATTTTTTATCGATCGCCTTTAACAAATAAATCAAAATCTATAAGTATGAAGAATATTAGTGGAGACATATATGAAGGTACTTTAAGTTTATCTAGTATAGATGAAATTGGTACATGGAAAGCTACTTATGTTAGTGTAACTGACAATTTAGGTAACGCTAAACATATAGATAATTCAAACATATATCCACTTTCTTTAATCAAACAAGATTTGAAACCTCTTAATTTTGAGTTAAAGCAAGTAGATACATCAATTAATCCTCTATCTCAAACATGTGTTACTCAAAGCGAGGAATGGTCGACTAAAACAATAAATGGAGATTTATATATTGGACCAAATTCAATATTAACAATTAATGGGTTGGTTACAGTAAATGGTGATGTATATGTTTTGGGTGCAATCCAGAATTATGGTAATTTAAGCGTTACTGGAACTATACATGCAATTCAATATAATACAGTGGCATCCACTTTAAAATATGGTACTGTAGTTACGTTAGGTGGAACAATTTCAATAGGTTCAATAAAAGCTTCAAATGATCCAATAGATATTCCGCTTAAGATATACGAAGCAGATAATAAAAATGCTTTAATAGCTAAAGAAGGAAAACTTAATATAACAGGAGCAACTCTACCAATAGCTGATTTATATTTAGATGATACAAAAATAGATTATAATGTTAACGGAACCTTTAGTCTAAGTTTAGATGTTGCCAATAAATCATCAATAACATTTCAAATAATTGATATTTTGGGGAATAAAAAAGATGTAAAATATACTATTAACAATCTCGCAAGCAAAGTCTTTTTTAATTCAACTCAAGGGTCATTAGTAAATAATCAGGTAATTGAATATAATGCTAATGCTGTAAAACCAGCAGATCCAATTAGGACAGGCTACACATTTGGTGGTTGGTATAAAGAAGCAACATGCTTAAATACATGGAACTTCACTACTGATAAAGTAACAGTAGATACTACAATTTATGCGAAGTGGACAGTGAGCAACTACACAGTTACATTAAATAGCCAAGGTGGAAGTGTAGTAAGTAATAAAAGTGCAACGTATAATAGTTTAATAGTAGCGCCAGTTTCACCAACTAGGACAGGCTACACATTTGGTGGTTGGTATAAAGAAGCTGCATGTTTAAAGGTATGGAACTTTACTACTGATAAAGTAATGACAAATACAACAATTTATGCGAAGTGGACAGTTATTCCAAATGGAATCCCAACAGGGTTAAAAGCGACATCGGCTTCATATAATAGTATTAATGTTAATTGGAGTACAGTAACTGGAGCGAGTGGGTATGCTATTTACAGAGCATTATCAAGCACTGGACAATATACTTGGATGTCAGAGACTACAAAAACTAACTATCAAAGTAGTGGACTTACTACAAACAATACCTATTACTACAAAGTTAAGTCATATAAAATGGTAGGTAAAGCTAAAGTGTATAGTGGTTATTCAGCTATGATAAGCTCAAAACCAATACTGCTTGCACCGACATCAGTAAAAATAGCAGCATCCTTATATAATAGTATTAATGTTAAATGGGGTAGCGTAGCTGGAGCAAGTAAATACGAAGTTTACAGAGCGACATCAAGTGTTGGTAAATATACGTTAATATCAACAACGACTGCAATAAGTTATACCAATAGTGGGCTTACAAGTAATAGTGTTTATTACTTTAAGGTTAGAGCATATAGACTTATAGGTTCTGTTAAAGTGTACAGTGGTTATTCATCTGTGTTAAGTGCAAAACCAATGCCAGCTACACCAACAGCATTAAAAGCAGCAGCTACCTCATACAACAGTATTAATATTAGATGGAATGCTGTTTATGGAGTAAGTGGATATGAAGTTTATAAAGCAACAGGGAGTAAAGGTTCATGTACTTTGGTGTCAACCACTACTGGTGTGAGTTATAACAGCACTGGACTTATGACAAATACTAGTTATTACTATATGGTTAGAGCATACAGGCTAAATGGTAATGTTAAGATATACAGTGGTTTCTCAGCTTTAGTAAGTGCAAAACCAATACCAGCAACTCCTGTAAATGCCAAGGCTACTAGAATTAGTTCTAAAAGTATTAAAATTACATGCAACGCTGTATCTGGAGCAAATGGTTATGAAGTATATAGAGCTGCTTCAAGTAGAGGAACTTATGGGTTATTAGCAAGAATGACAAATTCTTATTATACAAATTCAAAGTTAACAGCAGGAAGAACTTATTATTATAAAACAAGGGCATATAGAGTTGTTGGGAAAACAAAAGTATACAGCAACTGGAGTGCCATAGTACATGCAAAGGCATAGATTATAGAATAATAAAGAACAAACGTTCTATTGGACTATAAAAATAAGGATATCGAATTCGATATCCTTATTTTTTATATTTTCCTATAACAGCGGATATTACTACAGCTAAACTAGAGATAGAAATATTGAGATCCTCAATTTTCTTCTCAAATCTAACTAGTAGATATATACTCACACCTATAGGGAAGCCAACTGTATTAACCAGTTTAATTAATGCATCATACATGCATAATCACCTCCCTCACCATTACATGATATATATATGAGTTTAATATTGTTTTTGTGGATATTATAGAATTAATTATATAAATAGCGATTTTTGTGTTTTTTTATTGAAAAGATGTTTAATAGTAAAAATGATGATATAATATCATGAGAACTAATTATGAGAAAAATGAAGAAGAGGTGTATATTGTGAAAGCTTTAGGAAAATGGAAAAAGCCGATACTCATACTAAGTGATGCAGTTTTAGTTAACTTAGCATATATATTAGCTTTCTATTTTAGGTATAACTATAGAAATTTCAAGTTTTATTCAAGCGATTATAAAGAGATAGCAATAATAGTAACAGTTATTTACATAGCGTGTTTTTATTTATTCAAACTTTATGAAAGTCTGTGGAGTTATGCAAGTGTAGATGAATTTATGTTGGCTATTGGCGCTTGTATTGCTGCAGATATTCTAACCATTGCATTTGTTAGAATTATCGGTCATCCATTTACATATGGAGTAAGTATACTTGCATGTGCTTTTAGTATTCTATTCATACTTGGGTTTAGGATGTCTTTTAGAGTCTATGAAAGATTTTCGGGTATTTTGAATTGTAATGTAAGTAAGAATGATAGAAATAGGGTAATGGTAATTGGAGCTGGGGCAGCTGCAGCTATGGTTATAAAAGAAATGAAAAGCAGCAGCCAAGCTAATTATACGCCTATAGCTGTAATTGATGATGAACCTTATAAAAAAGGGAAAAACATTTTGGGAGTAAAGGTCTTAGGAAATAGGAAAGATATAATTTCTATTGCAAAATCTAAAGAGATAGAAACTATTCTTATAGCCATTCCAACTATAGAAGACGATGATAAACAACAAATACTAGAAATATGTAAAAAAACAAAATGTAAAATAGAAATTATTCCAGGTATGTATGAAATATTAAATGGAAAAGTTTCCCTTAGTCAAATTAGAAAAGTAGACATTGAAGATTTACTTGGTCGTAAAGCAGTAGTGCTCGATACAGAAGGCATTGCAGCGTATATTAAAAACAAAACAATTTTAGTAACAGGTGGCGGCGGTTCTATTGGTTCTGAATTATGTCGTCAAATTATAAAATTTGCACCTAAACAATTAATTGTTTTTGATATATATGAAAACAATGCTTATGATTTACAAATAGAACTTAAGTATAAATATCCAAAATTAGATTTAAAGGTACTTATTGGGTCTGTTAGAGATAAAGCAAGACTTGAAGATGTTTTTAATACTTATTCACCAGATATAGTTTTCCATGCAGCGGCACATAAACATGTTCCATTAATGGAAGTAAGTCCTATGGAAGCAATAAAAAATAATGTATTTGGAACTTATAATGTAGCAGAGTGTGCTAATAGACATAATGTTGAAAGATTTGTTATGATATCAACAGATAAAGCAGTAAACCCAACTAATGTTATGGGAGCTACTAAGAGAATGTGTGAGATGATTATACAATCTATGGATAAGATAAGTAAAACACATTTTGTAGCAGTGAGATTTGGTAATGTTCTAGGAAGTAATGGATCAGTTATACCATTATTTAAAAATCAAATAGCTCATGGTGGACCAGTTACACTCACTAATAAATACATAACAAGATTCTTTATGACAATACCTGAAGCTGCACAATTAGTGCTTCAATCTGGTGCATATGCACAGGGTGGAGAAATCTTTGTTTTGGACATGGGAAAGCCTGTTAAAATATATGATTTAGCTTGGGATTTAATAAAACTTTCAGGCTTTGAGCCAAATAAAGATATTAAAATTGAAGTTACAGGGCTTCGTCCAGGAGAAAAACTTTATGAAGAACTGCTAATGAGTGAAGAAGGACTTACTAATACTAAACATGCGAAGATTTTTATTGGTAAACCTACTTTTACTGATTTAGGAGTAATGAAAGAAAGTATGAAGGATCTTGCGGAAATTATTGCAGCAAATGATGTTGATGCATTAACTGATAAAATTAAAGATATCGTTCCTACTTATAAAAAAACGCCTGGCGAGAATGAGAAAGCTATCTAGCTTACATTCCGTTTAGAAGGCAAAATTTAATAAAGTTAAAAGAACTATCCAAATGTTTATAGGCATTTGGGTAGTTCTTTTTTTATTGTAGACGCTGATATTGCTAATCTTAAACAAGAGAGTTATGGTGAATATAAAACAACATAAGTATAATTTTAGGACGTTTTGTATATATATAAATATAAATTAAGTCATTATATCAAAATAGTGAAAAAAATAGTATAATTATGTAGAAGTATTTAGAATTAATTATCTATTATTTAGTATTTGAGGAGTGATCTTACATGAAAAAAGCAGTGGCAATTATATGTACACTATTAATTATAGTGGCATCTTATGGAATCGTAATTGGATCTAAACGTTATAGCAAAAATGAAAAAGCACTTATTGTATCAGCACAGAAAGATAAAGAAGCAGCAGGAACTGATGATATAAATACTTCAAGTTTAAATTTTTATCAGCAGCTTCATGAAAAAGCAGATGTAAATGCTTTAATATTAGGAGATAGTATGGGCCAAAGTAATGGTGCATCTACTACAGATAAAAAGTGGTTTAACCTAATAGCAAAAGATGTTAAGACAAAATACAACTCAACTATAACAACTGATTTAATTACAGGTGGCGGAAGTACAGGTATACGAAGCTGGGTGGAATTAAATAATTCTAAAATAACTACAAAATATGATGTAGCATATTTATGTTTTGGACAAAATGATCAGTGGAGTATGACGCCAGATGAATTTGGTATTTTTTATGAAAGTATAATAATTAAACTTAAAAAGACAAACCCCAATATAGAAATAATACCAATTATACAAAGTTCATTTAGAAAAGATAATGCTTACTGCGATGTTATAAAAAAATTATCGACGCATTATAATCTTCAATATGCCGATACTATAAAAACATTTGTTAATTCGCCAGAAAGATATGAAGATTTAACAAAGGATACAGAAATTCCAAATGACAAGGGGTATAGTTACTATGCAAGCACAATTGAAAAAATTATAGATAGTAATTATAAAACAAATAAAAAAACTAACCTTACTTATAGTGTTTTTTATAAAGATACTAATAAATTAACTAAGTTTGTTTTTGATACTACACCAGATATAAATAATGGATTTAATTTAGAAGATGGATTAGTTGGGGAAAAGGCATTAGATTCTGTAACTTTTAATACTACGGGTAGTCTAGCTATTATACATTTCCTTAAGCAACCCAGTGGTGGGAAATTCAGTATATATTTAGATGGAAAATTCTTATCTGAAGTAGACACTAAGTCATCTACTGAGGTTAGTTATTCTAATTTAATATCTGATAATTTAGTAGGAAATCACAAAATCAAAATTGAAGTTTCGACTATTTATAGTGGTGAATCAGTGAAAATCTTAGGACTTGCTACAAATTAATATAATAACATCAAAACTACCGAGTATAAAAGTTTATATAAAAGCTTACATAAATGGTTACACAAATAATGAGGGGGTAGTAAAGTGAAAAATAAGTTCAAAATATTTACTGTGGTCTTGGTCACTTGCATTTTTATGTTAGGGAGCAATGTCTATGCTTTTACAAGTTCAAACTATTATGCAAATCAGAATATGAGCGTTGGACTTGAGAGTATGGCGAGTACTCAACTAAATATAACTTTGAATGGTGATTACACTTTAAATGGAGTTATATGCAATAGTGGTACAAGCTATATTTTAAAAGTGAGTGGAACACAGGTAAGTTTAAATGGAGTTTTAGTTAATAATGCAAGTTTTATTCCAAGTAATCTAGCGAGCACTATTAAGATAAATTCTAGTGTTTCTAGAAATTATAGGGGAACATTATCATTTAAAATCATTCCAATTAATGGTATTCCAAAGGTTGTACCTGTTAATACCATAAATATAGAAGAATATTTAAAAGGTGTGGTTGGTAAGGAGATGTCAGATTATTTTCCAATTGAGGCGCTTAAGGCACAAGCGGTAGCTGCAAGGAATTATGCCTTGGCAAATGTAGGTAAACATAGCACAAAAGGTTACAGCATTTGTGACACAACAGATTGCCAAGTATATGGAGGATATGATGCTTCATTGACAAGGGTTATATCCGCTGTAGATGCAACTGAAGGTAAGGTGTTATTAAGTGGGACTAGTCTTGTTAGTGCTTTATATTCTGCAAATGATGGTGGATATACAGAGGATTCAGTAAATGTATGGGGTGCACCACTAAGTTATCTTAAAGCTAAACAAGATAGCTACGATACGAGTTATATTTGGAGCAGGACATTTACTACCAAACAACTAAATGATTTATTTAAACTAAATTCAAAAGTACAAGCAACTGATACTTTTGTAAAAATAGATTTGAATTTATTAAGCAGTACAGGACTTACTAAATTTGATAGTGGTAGAATTAAAAATATTAGTTTGATTTTCAAAAACTTAATTGGGACTCAATATACATTATCATATGGTAAATATTCAGCAAAAACATTTTTGAATTTTCCAAGCGCTCTGTATGATGTAAGTTATGATGCATCTACTGATACATATACTTTTAACGGTAAAGGTAATGGTCATGGTTTAGGCATGAGTCAAGTTGGAGCAAAAAATAGGGCTGCTGTAGGAGGACAAACATTTGAGGAAATTCTCAAGTTTTATTACGAGGGCACAACGATATTAAATATTGCAACTAACAATACAGTTATAACTAGCGATCTAGTTACATTTAATAGTCAAGGTGGAAATGCGATAAGCAGTAAAACTGTAGATTATAACAACGTAGTAACAACTCCGACATCGCCAAAAAAAGTCGGTTATACATTTGGTGGTTGGTATAAAGAAATTGGATGCAAAAATGTTTGGAATTTTGCGACAAGCAAGGTTATTGTAAATACAACATTATATGCAAAATGGACAGTTGTTCCAATTGCTCCAATCGCGATTTCAATAACAACGCCTAAAAATCTAAAAGTATCATCATCTTCATATAATAGTATTAATATAAGTTTTAGCGCTGTGACTTTAGTAACTGGATATGAAGTTTATAGAGCAACATCTATTTCAGGGCAATACGTTTTAATATCAACAATTACTGGGACGAGCTATAACAACACTGGGCTCATAACAAATAAGGCTTATTATTATAAAGTTAAGGCTTATAAGATGGTTAGTGGGGTTAAAAGGTATAGTGTATTTTCATCTATCATAACGACTAAACCAATACCAGCTGTGCCTTACTCATTAAAAGCAATATCGTCTTCATATAATAGTATAAGTACTAGTTGGAAAGCGGTAAGTGGAGCAAGTGGTTATGAACTTTATAGATCAAGTTCGATTAAAGGATCTTATGCTTTAATATCAAGGACTCCAAAAGTTAGTTATAATAACACTTCACTTACAACAAATATGACTTATTACTATAAAGTTCGCGCTTATAGGATGGTTGGTACTCTTAAAGTGTATAGTTATTTTCTAAATGTAATAAATGCAAAACCGATTCCAGCAGCTCCTACAGGGGTTAAAGCTACAAGGAGCAGTTCTAAAAGTATTAAAATAGTCTGGGGCAAAGTAACTGGTGCAAATGGTTATTTAGTTTATAGAGCTACTTCAAGTAATGGAACATATAGTTTATTAACAAAAACACCATATTTATATTATACGAGTGCATCTTTAACACCGGGCAAGACTTATTATTATAAAATCAAGTCATACCGAACTGTTGGAAAAACGATAGTATATAGTAATTTAACCTCAGCAGTATATGCAAGACCATAGTTGTAAACATATTTGATTATTGTTATACTTAATTTAATATATTAGAATAATGAATGATAAATCATATATGTGAGAGGTGGTGTTTTATATGGGACTTTTACGTTGGATAGGTGGAGTAATAGTATTCTTTTGGTTAGTTGGTTTTTTGCTTCATATTGGTGGCGGATTAATACACATGTTACTGGTACTTGCTGTAATACTGTTTCTTGTTGATATGATTTTTGGGAAAAGATAAATATAGAGAATTAAATATAAAGTTAAAGGGGAACTAGCTTATGGCTGGTTCCTATTTTATTGTGATTAATCATAAAATTATTTTTACAATGTTAATCAAAGTATTAAATTATGTGTTATCATTATAGTATGAAAAGCTTTTATTTTAGAGGAGGAATTTTTAATGGAATCAGAACCCGCGCCCATGCCTAACGGCAATATAATGGCGCAATTAATATTAATTGTTGTTTTAACACTAATAAATGCATTTTTCGCATCGGCAGAAATGGCAATAGTATCTTTAAACAAGAACAAAATTAGACAATTAGCAGAGGAAGGTAATAGAAAGGCTATACTATTATCAAAAAGATCGGAAGAGCACACGTCTGAACTCCA
>ERZ1463033.125-NODE-125-length-12070-cov-10.274823_pt1 | contig 12070 bp, 12 predicted proteins | sample MGYA00564481_ERZ1463033 | MGnify/ENA primary metagenome ERZ1463033 (study PRJEB39244, sample SAMEA3635150) | Helicobacter pylori | study: EMG produced TPA metagenomics assembly of PRJEB11511 data set (Assembly of a 5300-year-old Helicobacter pylori...
TACACTCTTTCCCTACACGACGCTCTTCCGATCTTGAGTTTTTATATATGGCAAACGATGCTCTACCAACTGAGGAAGAGCAGTTTGGAGAATATAAATCAGTTCTCGAAAAGATGAATGGAAAACCTGTTATTATAAGGACATTAGATATAGGTGGAGATAAAAAATTAGATTACCTACCTATGGACGAGGAAATGAATCCGTTTCTCGGATATAGAGCTATTCGACTTTGCCTTGATAGAACAGATATATTTAAAACTCAATTAAGAGCTTTAGTAAGAGCGTCTGCATTCGGCAAGCTTAAAATCATGTTTCCTATGATATGTAATATTCAAGAGCTTAGAGCAGCTAAGAAATTACTTGAGGAGTGTACAAAAGAGCTTAAGTCTGAGGGAGTAACTTTTGATGAGAATATTGAAGTTGGTATCATGATAGAAATACCATCTGCTGCAATAATATCAGATGTATTAGCTAAAGAAGTAGATTTCTTCAGCATTGGTACTAATGATTTAATTCAATATACTTTGGCAGTAGATAGAATGAATGAGAAAATATCATATTTATATGATTTTTATCATCCAGCTGTTTTAAGACTTATTAAAATAGTAATAGATAATGGACATAAAGCCGGAATAACGGTAAATATGTGTGGTGAGATGGCAGGAGACGCAAATCTTATTCCTGTACTTCTTGGATTTGGATTAGATGAATTTAGTATGAGTGCAGCTTCAATATTAAGAGCACGTAAAACTATTACAAATTCTAGCTTTAAAGAATGTGAAAAACTATCAGCACCAGTACTTACATTTGGTGATGCAGATGAAATAAAGGAATATATAAAGGCTAATATAAAAGCATAAGATATATTAACTAATTATTCTAAAGCAACCTATTCTTTATTAAGGATAGGTTGCTTTTTTATATGAAAAATATATATAATATCTCTTATAGATGATTTATAAAAAGGATGAGATTATATGACTAAATTTAACGAAAAACTTATATTTCATATAGATGTTAATTCGGCATTTCTTTCTTGGAGTGCTACAGATAAGTTAAAGCAAGGAGGAAAGATAGACCTGAGGGATATCGCTGCTGTAATAGGTGGAGATGAACAGTCGCGAAGGGGGGTAGTTCTTGCAAAATCTATGATAGCTAAAAGGAGCGGAATAGTAACAGGGGAGAGCTTATTTACTGCAAGAAAGAAATGTATAAACCTTGTAGTTGTATCACCTGACTTTAGGTTATATGAAAGCTGTAGTAAGGCTATGAGAAAAATATTTGGTGACTATACACCGCTTATTGAGAAATTTTCTATAGATGAGTGTTATTTAGATGTAACAAGTTATAATACTTCTAAAGAAGCAGCACTAAGACTTGCATATGATATTAAAGATAGGATAAAGTGCGAGCTAGGGTTTACAGTAAATATAGGTATGTCAGATGTTAAGCTTCTAGCAAAAATGGCATCTGATTTTGAAAAACCGGATAAGGTCCATACTCTTTATAAAAATGAAGTAGAAAAAAAATTGTGGCATCTTCCAGTTGGAGAGCTTTTTATGGTTGGCCGTAGAAGTGTTCCAAGGCTTAATAATTTAAATATATTTACTATAGGAGATTTAGCAAAGTACGATGTGGAATTTTTAAAATATCATTTTAAAAGTAGTGGTAGGATGATGTGGGAATATGCTAATGGAATAGATAATAGAGAAGTAAGATCAGATAAACGAGAGCTCAAAGGAATAAACAATTCAACAACACTCGCAAATGATATTAAAAATAAAGATGAGGCTTATATAGTATTGTTAGAATTAGTTGAACATACGGCTAGTAGATTAAGAAATATAAAAAAGTGTTGCTACTCTATTTCAGTAACTATAAGAAATCATGAATTTATTGATTATTCGCGTAGTACGACTTTAAAAAGCTCTACGGATCAAACTCAGGAGATACTAAAAACAGTAAGGACTCTTTTTGATGAGTTATGGAAAGGTGAGCCCATAAGATTACTGGGAGTTTCTCTTAATAATTTATGTGATGATAATTTTAAACAAATATCAATTTTTGATCTTGATAATACTAGTGATGAAAAGAAAAGAATTATAGATAAAACTATAGATAGTTTGCGCAATAAATATGGCGAAACTGTAGTTATGAAATCAATATTACTAAAGAAAAAATAGTATACTTAGTTGTAAATAAAGAATCTCATTACAAGTTATTGTTCTAAATTATAAAAAGTAATATAAAATAGTTATGAGTATTGTTTTATATTGCATTACTGAAAGTTTTGCAGTGTTGAAAACAATGACTTATGGGGGTATGAAAATATGGATAACAGAGCACTAATACCTTTATATACTAATGGAGATATGATAAATAATTTATATACAGTTGTAATTGAGGAGTTTGCAGAAATAAAAAGTGAAAGTACAAGGAAGCTATTAACGATTAGTACAAATACACCATTATATGAAGCTACCTGTGGTAAAATAATGGAAGGTGACTTAAATGTTCAATTTTTAAATGAATCTACATCACAGAAAATTGAAGAAAGAGTTTCAATTGTAATAACAATTTTGTCAAGATTAAAGAATATGTTAAATGAGCAAAATATGTTAAAGGTCATCACGACTAAGAATGATGTGGCAAATATTAAGGAATTTGATTTTGTTCAGTTTACCTGCGAATTATATAAAAATCCAGTATTAGAATATATAGAAGATATAATTAGAGTTATGGAAATGCAGTTAGCATTTTCACCAGAGCCACTAGAAAATGGTGATGAAAGTCAAGAACATAAAGTTAAAAGGCAAGTCTTAAAAATTCTAAAAGATGATATGGAAGTCTGCAAAACTGAAAAATGTATAAAGTTTATTAGTAGTAATATTGGTGATAGTAATACAAAGGTTATAGTGCCACTTGAGATAAAACATATGGCAGATAATTTAGATTATATTGAAGGTGCCAGAATTACTGTTCTTGGTAAGGTGGTAAGAATTCCAAATAAAAACAAAACTGAAATAAATAACAATGATTTGCTTAGTGGAACTTATTTTGATTATTTAAATGAGGAGTATTTTAAAGAATTTAAAAACAGGTTTCTAAAAGATACAACTTTAATTAACGATTATGATTCAAACAATCTAGTAATTGACGGACCTGTAATTGAGATTATACCAATAGCAATGTATATTTAAATTGTAATAAATAAATGGAAAATAATATTGGAGGAGTTATGTTTATACCAAATGATGTAAAAATAATTTTGGATACTTTAAAAAATAATGGATATGAATCTTATATAGTGGGGGGCAGTGTACGTGATGCTACAATCGGAAAAGCTGTTCCTAAGGATTATGATATAACTACTAATGCCCTGCCAGAAGAGATAATTAAAATTTTTGATAAGACTGTTCCAACGGGATTAAAACATGGCACTATTACTGTTATGGTAAATGGAGAGGGCTACGAGGTTACAACTTACAGAATAGATGGTGAATATCTAGATAATAGAAGACCGAGTGGTGTTACTTTTGTTTCAAATTTAGAAGAAGATTTAGCAAGGCGTGATTTTACTATAAATGCTTTAGCGTTCAACGAGAAAGATGGTCTTATAGATTGTTTTGACGGTATTTCTGATTTGAAAAATAAAATAATTAGAGCTGTAGGAGAACCTAATAAAAGATTTAAGGAAGATGCGCTAAGAATGCTTAGGGCTATTCGTTTTGCAGCTTCACTAGATTTTGATATAGAAGAAAAAACTATGATTGCTATAAAAATCAATTGTAACCTTATATCAAATGTAAGTACTGAAAGAATTAGAGATGAACTATGTAAAATGTTAGTATCTAATAACACTACAAAAGCTTTTAAATTACTTGAAGAAACTAAATTATTGCAGATTATACTGCCAGAACTTCAATTAACAGTAGGATTTAATCAGCGAAATCCTCACCATGACAAAGATATATTTTCACACATATTAGTAGTTGTAGAAAAATGCCCACCAAATCTTAATATAAGATTTGCAGCATTACTTCATGATATCGCTAAACCAGATTGCTTTACTGTTGATACTAAGGGTATAGGACATTTTTATGACCATGATAAAAAGGGAGCTAAAATAGCAGGTCAAATACTTAGAAGATTTAAATTTGATAATGAGAGTATAACTGAAATTGAAATTTTAGTGAAAGAGCATATGAATGTACTTACAAAACCAACAGAGATTTCTGTAAAACGTCTTATTAATAGAGTTAGCACTAAAATAGTGTTTGACCTCTTTACGCTTCAAAGAGCAGATGCTTTAGGGTCGCGGTTTCCTCAAATTAGATTAGATGAAATTAATGAAGTGGAGAAACAAACTATAGCTATAATAGAATCTAAGGCTCCATTATCTATAAAAGAACTAGCAGTAAACGGTAAAGATTTAATGAGTGAATTTTCTATTAAGCCAGGAACTCAAATAGGTGTTATGTTGAAATTTCTTTTAAACATAGTATTAGAAAATTCGGAGCTTAATACTAAAGAGAAACTTTTATCTATAATTTATGATGAATATATAAAATAAGATAAAAAAGTATATATTACTAGTAATGCAGTCACTTCGCTAAGAACTACTAATTTTATTTTTAATTAATCTGCTAAAAAACATAAACTCGCTATTCGCTCAAACATATGTTTTTCTTAACGCATCTTAGTTAAAAATAAAATAAGAAGTTCTAAAGCTTGCTTCAATGCATTATACGTAATATATACTTTATTTGCGCAAAAATAAATGGTATAAAACATTAAATTAGGAACAAAATAAAAGCGCACGTAAAAATAAATACAATTACATGAGAGAAGGTTTGTTTATGAAAACTAATGAAATAATTACTGTTCTAAATGAAAATGGTGATAAAGTTGATTTAGAACTAATTGATGCTATTAAAATGGATGGAACTGATTATGTAATAGTTGGACCTAAAGATTCAGATGAGGCATATGCTTATAAGTCAGTTGTAGTTAATGGCGAAGTAGAATATAGATCAATAGGTCAGGGCGATGAGTTTAAAAAAGTATTAAAGAAGTATAGCGAGCATTAATATCGCAGTAGATAAGGGATGATTTGTGTTTTTTAAATCTATAATAATAAGTAATTAGGAGGTTCTGTATGAAGAGTCGTGAACAAGCTAGTAAGGATAATTCCCGTAATTATATTAACAAAGACACAAAATCCAAAAATCCGCATTCTAAAAATCAAATTATTCAATCCATTGAGGAAAGTGCATACAATGATAGTGTTTTTACAACTAACAAAAGTGAGTACGGTGGAAACAAGTCAGAATAACTAATAAAGTGATATTAATAAAAAGAGCAAGCGTTTGTTATCTAAACTAAAATAGTATATAGTTTAGATAAGATAACTTGCTCTTTTGTTATAACAATAAAAAATTATGAAATAAAATAATAAACAGAAAGGAATTAGTGTATGGTTAAAATGTTTGAAGAATTTCAAAAACATCTAATGGAGGATGAAAATCCGTCTTTATATTTTGATGAAATTATAAATAATAAAGATATTTACACACTATATCCGTATACATTATTGAGAAATCTGATTGAGACTCCTCAATCACCAGTTCACCATCCTGAAGGGAATGTATGGAAACATACAATGTTAGTTATAGATAATGCTGCAAAGAGAAAAGAAATTAGTGAGAATCCTATTGCCTTTATGTGGGCTGCTTTATTACATGATTTAGGGAAAGCACCTACTACAAAAGTTAAAAAAGAAAAAATAACATCTTATGATCATGATAAAGTTGGTGCGAATCTTAGCCGGGAGTTCCTTTGTGCACTTACAAATGATGAAGCATTAATTAATCAGGTGACAGCTTTAGTTAGATGGCACATGCAAACTCTTTTTGTAACAAAAAACTTACCATTTGGAAATGTTAAAGAAATGGCTGCAGATATATCTATTAAAGAAATTGCTTTGTTATCAGAGTGTGATAGACTTGGCAGAGGTGATATGAATGACACTAAAATCTGCGAGGAAAAAGAGAACATCAAATCTTTCGTTAAAAAGTGTGAAGCGCAGTTGTTGTCTTCTAAGTAATCTAGATAAATTCCTAGGACATTGTATGTTCTACCATAAGTGTATATATTGTTAGAACAGCATTCACTTCACCTTGTAATTCTAAAATTTATTTTATTTAAATCTGCTAAAAACCGCAAACTCGCTCCGCTCAAACATGCGGTTTTCTTACGCAGATATAAATAAAATAAATTAAGAATTACTAAGGTTTGTTCAATTGCTGTTTACACAATATATACGCTTATTGCCGAATTACTATGTTAGTGGAATTTACAAAAACATCAGGATACTTCAAAAGAACCATAGCCTTTTGGCTATGGGGATGGTTATGGAAGAAATGGATGCTTTGGATATGAGAGAATGGAAGGGGATTATCAGGAGGCTTCAAAAGAACCATAGCCTTTTAGGTTATGGGGATAGTTATGGGAGATTAGGATGCTTTGGATATGGAATAATGTAAGAAAATTATCAGGACGCTTCAAAAGAACCATAGCCTTTTAGGCTATAGGGGGTAATTTGAAAGATTGGGAGATGAGTTTAGTGGAGTATGAGGGGATAGTGTATAGACCGCCTAGTGAGGCTTATAGTCTTATTGTACAGGTTACTATTGGGTGTTCACATAATGGATGTACTTTTTGTGGGATGTATAAAGATAAGAAGTTTAGGGTACGTGAATTAAAAGAGATTATGGCTGATCTTGAGCAGGCTAAGTTAGATTATGGTGTGGTTAAAAGAATATTTCTAGCAGATGGGGATGCTTTAGTTCTTAAAACTAGTGAATTAAAAATAATTTTATTAAAGATTAAAGAGTTGTTTCCGGGGTGCGAGAGAGTGGGGATTTATGCTACGCCTAATGATATCTTAGCAAAGTCAGTAGAGGATCTTAGCATGCTTAAGGCTCTGGGGATTGGTATTTTATATCTTGGGGTTGAATCTGGAAGTAATGAAATATTAAAGAGTATAAATAAAGGTGTAACTGCCCAGAGTTTGATTAGGGCAGGAAGAAAGGTTAAAGAAAGTGGAATAAAACTATCAACTACTCTGATTTCGGGTATTGGGGGAAGAGAAAAAATCAGTGAGAATGCTATAGAGTCTGCGAAACTTATAAGTGCTATAAACCCAGATTATGTGGGATTTTTGACTTTAATGTTAGAAAGCGGAACCCCTATTTATAAAGATATACAAAATGACATCTTCCATGTATTAACTCCGGAGGAAGTGGTTCAGGAGTTGAGGATATTCCTTAAAAATGTAGAAGTTACTAATTGTATTTTTAGAAGCAATCATGCTTCAAATTATCTATCACTTTCTGGAACGTTACCAGTTGATAAAGATAAGTTACTTTTGGATATTGATCTAACACTTAAAGGTAAACATGGATATAAACAAGAGGAATATAGGAGATTATAATAAACTGAAAGCACATTCCTAGCTATATTACAAAATAAAAAAGGTGTTGATATTATGAAAGAAAAAATTCTTGCATTACTTAAGGCCAGTGGAAATAATTTTGTGTCGGGTCAAAAAATTAGTGAGGTTTTAGGAGTCAGTCGTGCGGCTATTTGGAAACATATAAAGGTTATTAAAGAGGATGGTTACGAAGTTGAAGCTATTTCAAGAAAGGGTTATAGAATAATCTCATCACCTGATATACTAACCTTTGAGGAAATAAAAAATTATCTAAATACAGAGTGTATAGGTAAAGATATTATTTACTGCAATTCTATAGGGTCGACAAACACTAAGGCCAAAGAGCTTGCGGAAATGGGTGAGGGACATGGCTCAGTTATTATAAGCGAAGAACAAACATTAGGACGTGGAAGGCTCGGCCGAAATTTTTTATCACCAAAGTATAAGGGTATATGGATGTCGATTATACTTAGACCTAATATACTTACGGAAAATATATCAAAGATAACTCTTCTTGGAGCAGCTGCTGTTCAAAAAGCTATTATGAAAATGGGGGTTAAAACAAGTATTAAATGGCCTAATGATATAATACTTAATAGTAAAAAAGTATGTGGTATATTAACAGAAATGAGCGGAGAAATAGATCATATAAATTACTTAGTTATGGGAATTGGAATCAATGTAAATCTAGAAAAAGAAGATATTACAACTGATTTAAAAGATGTGGCTACGTCGATTAAGATTGAAAGTGGTAAACTTATGGACAGGAAGCTACTTCTTGCTAGCATTTTAAATATATTTGAAGAGTTATATAATGATTTTGTAGAAAATGATAGTATAAAAGAAACTTTAGAGATATGTAGAAAAAATTCTGTACTTATAGGTAAAGAAATTCAATTAATAAATAGAGGGAAAGTAAGAATAGCTAAAGCAATTGATATAAGTGATAAAGGTGAATTAGTGGTTGAGAATTCTAGTGGCAATGTTGAACATATTGTATCAGGAGAAGTATCTATTAGAGGAATGGATGGATATAGTGATTAAAATAATTTAAATCTATATTTTATATGGACATGTTGGCGAGGTTAAAGGTATAATATGTTTATTAAGTTTGAAAGGGGAATTGTCATGGAAGAAAATAAAGTTATTACGATGCTCGATGAAGATGGAGAAAAGGTTGATTTTGAAATAATTGAAATTATTGAATTAGATGAAAATAAATATGCACTGCTCGCTCCAATAGGAGAAGAGGATGATGCTTTCGTCTATAAAATAGAATTAGTAGACGATAAAGAACAGTATATTGCAGTAGAAGATGAGGAAGAATTCGCAAAAGTATTAGAAGAATATGAATCAACATTTGAAGAATAAGTAAATAGGCCAATAGACCATTTAGGTTTATTGGTTTTTTATTATAAATATTAAATAATTATTGTACAATTTGAGGAGGAAAAGTTTTGAATTACGTTGCGGTTGATATGGAAGCACTTATAGAAACGATTTCGCATGTTGATGACAATTTAGGGAAAAGTTATCTAGATTCGGTTACTGGCGAGGTTATATATATTCCAACAGAAGTAAGTTTAGCGTTAGAAAATGGGACATTGGAGGAAAATACCTTCGATAATTGGTTAAAAGAATTTGTTAGTATTGCGATACTTATTAATGAAGATAAGGAAAATAGGTATTTAATTACTCCACTAATAGAAGAGGATTTTTATATAAAAGCTATGAAGGAATATGTTAAAACTAAAATCAGTAATTCTGATTTGAAATTAGAATTAACGGAGGCATTAAAAAGCAATGAGCCTACAAAAAAGTTTAAACATATTCTAATGGATAAACAAAATACAATGGATGGATGCGAAGACGATGAATGCACTACAGATGAGTATTATAAATATGAAGACCATTGTATAAATGAATTTGTTATAGAATGGCTAAAGTCAAACCGTATTGAATTAAAATATTTGAATTAAATTATAATGTTATCAATGGATTTATGGGGGTAAGTACATGTTAGTATATCAAGTAGCAATAAGGCTTGCGCTTGCAGTTTTAGTCGGTGGTTTAATTGGGTATGAGAGAGAGTTTAAAAATAGACCAGCTGGGTTTAGAACACATATATTAGTATGTCTAGGTGCAGCAATTACTTCAATGATACAATTATACTCTATTCAAGAAACAACGAATATGATTTTGCAACATCCAGAGCTCCAATCGGCTATGAAAGTAGATATTGGAAGACTGGGAGCACAAGTTATAACAGGGGTAGGCTTTTTAGGGGCAGGTACGATTATACATGATAAGGGATCAATAAAAGGGCTTACTACTGCAGCGAGCATATGGACAGTTGCTTGTATTGGTCTTGCAATTGGACTCGGGTATTATACTTTAACGATATTATCAGCTATATGTGTTTTTATAGTATTAGTATTTCTTAAGACCTTTGAGACTAAGCTTTTTAAAAATACTAATGTTCTAAAATTGGAAATTCAATATGTTAACAAAAAAGACATGGTGGAAAAATTAGAAAAATATTTTGACAGTGTTAGCATAAAAGTTAAGAATATAGAATTTGTGATTGATGATGAAGAAGATGAAAATGAAACTTCAAAGTACAGTACAACGATGTATACAATTTTAGCGCCAAGATATATTAAGAGTAGTGGTATTGTGCAAAAATTATGTGCTTTTGAGGAAATCTATAAAGTTGAAATAATGTAAATAACGATTCTAATATTTTTATTTATAAACAATATATATTAGACATATCTCAATCAATAAGATATAGGTTAAAGTATAAAGTAGTCTTTTAAATTTGTTCATAGTTATCACCCCTTATATATTGTATGTTAGATAGGGTGGTAACATAATTAAAATACAAAAATATTGTGTATAAAAATTGGCAAAACAAAAGAGTACCCATAATAGGTACTCTTTTTGTTTTGTTAAAATTATCTTCTAGATTTAGCAACTTCAATATTTACTTTTCTGCTGTTTAATCTCTTACCTGAACTATTATTTAAAATAGCATCAACTAAGTTTGAAGGTACATCTAAGAAAGAGAATTTATCTAAGATGTCAATACGACCAAGTTCAGTTTTGTTAATATTAGCGGTTTCACATAAGAAAGCGATAATATCCTTAGTCATAACTTCATCCATTCTTCCTATAGATAAGAATAATCTAACAGTATCAGATGTTGTTGTTGTAGAATCATCTGCATAGTTATAGTTAACTTCTTTATCAAAAATAATTTTTATTAAAGAAGCAGCTACATCTTCATCACCAAATTCTGAAATAAGATTTTGTCCTAGTGGAAGAAAGTTTTCATATAAATTTTCTTTTAGAACTAATTTTATTTGATCTATAATAGTATCTGATTTAGCAGCAAAAATATCTGTTATAGTAGGTACAGTTTTTTTGTTAATTACACTTTTAGTATCACGTTCAATTTGTCTTATAGCTGATAATTCACGTCTTGTTATAAGATTATATGCTGTACCTTCTTTACCTGCTCTACCAGTTCTACCAATTCTATGTATATATGATTCGCTATCTTGTGGTAAATCATAATTTATTACATGAGTAACATCCTCAACATCGATTCCTCTTGCAGCTACATCAGTTGCAATTAAGAAGTTTAAATTACCTTCTTTGAATTTTTTAAGAGTGTTCATTCTTTGGCTTTGTTTCATGTCTCCGTGCATACCTTCTACTGTATAACCTCTAGGTTGTAATGCATCAACTAACTCATCTACACCTTTTTTAGTTTTACAGAATAGTATACAAGTTTTAGGAGCATCAACATCAAGAATTCTACATAATGATTCAAATTTGTTTTTATTATTTACTTCATAATAAAATTGCTTAATAGTAGAAACTGTTAAAGATTTCTTTTCTATAGCAATAATTTTTGTTTCTGGATGCATATATTTCTTTGACAATATTTTAATAGCTCTTGGCATAGTAGCTGAGAAAAGTAATGTCTGTCTATCTTCACTTAAGTTACTTATAATACTTTCAATATCTTCAATAAAGCCCATGTTTAACATTTCGTCAGCTTCATCTAAAACAAGAAATTTAGCATTTGCTAGTTTTAAAGTACCTTTTCTAATATGGTCTAGTAATCTTCCTGGAGTTCCAACTACAATATCTACGCCTCTTTTTAGAGCTGATATTTGTCTATCGATAGATTGACCACCATAGATTGGTAATATCTTAATTCTTTCATGTTTTGCAATTCGAGAAAGTTCTTCAGCAACTTGAACAGCAAGTTCTCTTGTTGGAGACATTATTATTGCTTGAACTTTACCATTTGATTTTTCCATTCTACTTAAAATGGGTGCACCAAATGCTAATGTTTTACCAGTTCCTGTTTGAGCCTGACCTATGATATCAAAGCCAGCGAGTACTACTGGAATAGCTTTTTCTTGGATATCAGATGGGTATTCAAATTTTAAATCTTGTATAGCGTGTAGTACAGATTCGTTTAGTCCTAATTCATCAAACTTAATTTTTTCCATTAATTAAAATTCCTCTTTCTTCTCATAAAGTATCAAATACATCTAT
>ERZ1463033.126-NODE-126-length-12013-cov-9.762335_pt1 | contig 12013 bp, 8 predicted proteins | sample MGYA00564481_ERZ1463033 | MGnify/ENA primary metagenome ERZ1463033 (study PRJEB39244, sample SAMEA3635150) | Helicobacter pylori | study: EMG produced TPA metagenomics assembly of PRJEB11511 data set (Assembly of a 5300-year-old Helicobacter pylori...
GTGAAAACTACGCTTCTCCTGTGAAGTTTTGGATGCCTTTTAACAAAGGAATAGGTATTCATGATGCAAGTTGGCGAAGTAATTTTGGGGGAGCTTTGTATAAGACAGGTGGATCACATGGTTGTGTAAATTCACCATATGAGGTAGCAAAAACAATATTTAATAATATAGAGGTAGGCACTCCAGTTGTTTGTTATTAGTTTTAAATGCAGATGTAGATACACAGGAGAGAGCCTCTGACGTACTCTACATTATAGCCATCAAGCTAAGCCATATCAGCTAACATAAGTGGCTTAATTCGATGGCTATGGGGGCCTTTGTGATTATTATTATTAGTATTTAAAAATTATTTTAATAACAAGGAGAACATTATGCATGAAACAGAGGTAAAAGGTATATTATCAGCTCAAAATGGAATAAATATATACCGCGGGTGTACTCATGGCTGTATTTATTGCGATTCAAGAAGCAAATGCTATCAGATGCATCATGATTTTGAGGATATAGAGGTAAAGCTTAATGCATCGAGAGTTTTAGAGGATGCCCTACGAAGAAAAAGGAAGAAATGTATGATAGGCACTGGGGCAATGAGTGATCCATACATTCACTTGGAAGAAAAACTGGGGAACACCAGAAAGTGCATTGAACTTATTTATTCATATGGATTTGGATTGGCCATACAGACTAAGTCCGCAAGAATTTTAAGGGATTTGGATTTACTTAAAAAAATTAATGATAAGACAAAGTGCGTAGTTCAGATGACCCTTACTACTTATGATGAAGCTTTGTGTAAAATTATAGAACCCAATGTCAGCACTACAAGAGAAAGGTTTGAGGTGCTAAAGACAATGCGTGATAACGGAATCCCTACTGTAGTTTGGTTGAGTCCTATTTTACCATTTATTAATGATACAGAGGAAAATATCCGGGGAATTCTGAATTATTGTATAGAGGCGAAAGTACATGGAATTATTTGTTTTGGCATGGGATTAACATTAAGAGAAGGAAACAGGGGATATTTCTATAAAAGGCTGGATGAACATTTTCCAGGAATGAAGACCCGATATATAGAAAGATATAACTATGCATATCAGATACCAAGTCCTAACAATGACAAATTGATGAATATGATGAAAAGAACCTGTAAATCCCATGGGATATTGTGTGATATTGAAGAATGCTTCAATTATCTTCATAAATTTGAGGAAAGAAATGATCATGAGCAGTTAATGCTGCCTGGACTAGATTAGATGGGGCTGTATTAAAGCGCGTTGTGCCAGGGTGTAGGAACGTCATCAAAACGAAAAGTATTTTGGATTTAGCAACAAACTATAGGTTTGATAAAAATATATGGCACAACTATTTAGTTTTTCTGCTCATCACCAACGAAAATTCTTTTAGTATTACAAAGATATATTTTGATTTGCACATAGGACTTAGAACTATTATAATATGGTAAATGATACAAAAATAAACAACTATAAATCAGCTACCTTATTTCGTAGAAGTTCTAATGTGGCAAAGGAGTGTAAGCTTTGAATATAACATTTAAGAAAACTGTATTTTCAATTATATTAATTGCAATGTTTGGTCCTGTTATAATGAAAATAATAATAAATGCACCACAATTAATGAGAATTTTAACCAAATAACAGTAGTTAATCTGTCACTACTGTTACAAATCTTCTAATAGGTGCTTCCTTTTTATGACTTCTAAGCATATTATACACACTCCTATATATTATGGAAAAAAGAGAACTAAAGTTAAACGAACTGTCATGAATTTTTTTTGTTCCGTCGCAAATAGGCCACCCCCTATCTTAATAATAGGAGGTGGCTTTTTTAAGTTGTGTGAATATTTTGAATATAACACAATTGTGTTACATTCATTTTGGGGCTATTGTCTATTCCTCTACAAGGTTTGTTTTAATATATTCAACAGCATTGTTACCTGCCATTCTACCACTATTTACGGCAAATCCTAGAGTATTGCCTGGCAAAATAAATACGTAATCAGGATTACAAACTGAGTTTGCATCAGTTCCGGCAGCATATAATCCTGAAATAACTTTAAACTCATCGGTTAATACTTCTGTCATATCATTAATCTTAATTCCACCTAAACTTCCATATGCACTTGGTGCAAATTTCAAAGCATATAACTTCGAACCATCAATAGGAAGCATATATTTATGATTTTTGCCAAAGTCTTTGTCTCCTGTTTTGCATGCTTCGTTGTAATTTTTCAAAGTAGTTTTTAATCCCTCTTTATCAATACCTGTCTTTTCAGCTAACTCTTCAATTGAATCAGCAATAAATAAAACGTCACTTCCATTTTTAATTGCTTCTTCCTTTTCGTGATTAAAGTATGACATATCCATAGAAGATGTTACCACATTAATTAAATCTAAGCCGTTTTCTTCATATTTTTTAATTAATTTATCATCAATAATTGAGAATGCAACACGGTTTTTCTGACGTGAAATAGCATTTACTGAAAATACTGGGTTCTCAACAACTTCTTCATTGTAAAAGCGCTTTCCATCTAAATTAACGAAAACATTAGGTTGACGAAAAGGTAGTTCTATTGGTGCATATCCTCCTGTATTTGGAGCAAAGAATACAAGTTCCATGCTCATATAATCTTTAGCTGCACCTGCATCCCATGCCATTTGAATTCCATCTCCAGTTAATCCTGGGATACGATATGAGAATATGTCTTTTCCCCATTCATATGGGGTGTATTTCTTAATGAACTCTGGGCTGTCTCCAAAACCACCTGTAGAAATAATAACTGCTCCAGCATAAACTTCTAATTCGCCATCTTTATCATTTGCTGTTATACCAATAACTTCTCCATCTTCTTTAATAAGGCTCTTTACAGGTGTCTCTAATAAGATCTTTACACCTAATTCATCTGCTCTTTCTGTCATTGCTTTAATCATTGTAGCAGCTGCACGAAGTCCTGGATTTCCAGTCTTAGGCTTAACAATATGCCAAGTTGCTTCTGAGCCTGGGAAATATTTTGAAGGTAATGCGAATTCCACTCCCATTTCCTGTAACCATTCAATTGTATCTGCTGACTTATCAATATATTTCTTAACTAATTTTGCATCTGATCTCCAGTGTGTATAGTCCATAAATTTTTCGAATGCTTCTTCTCTTGTAAGACCAATTAATCTTTCTTTTTGAAGTTTTGTTTCAACTCCAAGAAGTCCCATAGCCATATTGGCACATCCACCTGTAGAATTGGCTTTTTCAAGTATCATTACCTGCGCACCTTTTTCAGCTGCAGTAATTGCTGCTGCAAGTCCTGATGCTCCTCCTCCAATTACAACTACGTCTGTTTCAAATTCTCTCATGTTAATTTCCTCCTTTTATATTATAAGTTTTTATATTTACACTATTCACTTTTTCTACGTCTTTTACGAGTCATAAGTCCACCACCGTTTTGTAGCTGCTTCTCAAAACTTCCAACTGCTATCGGTTCAGTTGGAACTTTAGGTACTACTGGTCCTGCTTTTTGAATTGCAAATGCTTCACATACTGTTACGCATTCTCCACATCTGTCACAAAGAGATGAATCAATTATATGAATCAAATCTTTGCCACCATCAATTGCTTTTTTAAGACACTGATCTACACATTTATTGCAACCGTTACATTTTTCCGGTGCAACGTAGTAACTGAAAAACTTCTTACATACTACAGCATCACATCTTCTTCTTTTTATATGTTTTTCAAATTGATCCTGCTCCGCTTCAATTATTTTTTTAGTGATTTTTCCGACTTCTTTACCATAATTACAGCAGGAACCTATTATTAAATTCTCTGACACTTCGGTTATAACTTCAATATCTCCATCGCGTCCAGTACCTTGGGTAATTCCTTCTGCTAATACATTAAGCTGTAATATTCCCTCTCTGCAGATTACACATTCTCCACAGCTTGTACGTCTTATATTATCAGTAAATGCTCTCATTTTATCAACAGGGCATGGATTTTCTACTTCTTGATTATATGCCTGAGTTACAAAATCTTTGATTTCTTCCACAGATGCTTGTTTCCATAGTTTTCTTTCTTTAAATGTCATGCTTTTTCACCTCCCTCTATTTAATCTTGTACTGAGCCCATAATTTTGGTCTTGTAATCTGTGTGCGCAGATCACACTGCAAGCATCTGTTTGCTTCCATGCAAGCTGAAGATTCACTTAAACAATGAGTTACCTCTTTGAAGTTTTGAATACGGCTTTCAATAGATTCACATCCATTTTTTTCTCTTTCAAGAGATAAAAAATTTTCATCTTTACCTATGTATGGATCAGGCATCACATCTTCTGTTAATTTGTCGTCAATTGTTCCAACTCCATCCAATGCAATATCTATAGCCGATGCAACTCTACGTCCAGCTGCAATTGCTCTAATTACAGAATTGGTTCCATATACTACATCACCAACCGCATACATATCACTGTCACTTATTTTCATTTCATCTTCAGTTGTAATTGAATTGCCTCTCCCAGTAGGAACACTCCATCCTTCTGGTATTTCTGGTCTTTGTCCTGTAGCAAAGATAACTGTATCTGCTGGTATAACATATTCTGAATCTGGTGCTATTGTAAGCTGTAATCTTTTATTTTCATCAAAACTAAATGATGCTACCTCCTGACACTTTACTCCTGACGCAGTAGTTCCATCATTTTCAATATTCATAAATGTTCTTGAATTAAAGATTGTAATTCCTTCTTCTATTCCTTCTCCTATTTCATCAGAACTTGCAGTCATAGCCTCTCTGCTTTCAAGACAAGCAATTGTGACATCTTTTGCGCCTAATCGTTTTGCTACTCTTGCACAATCAAATGCTACATTACCGCCACCTATAACTACTACTTTTTCGCCTATAGGTACAGACTTTTGAAATGAAACTCTCTGTAGAAAATCTATATTTTCATATACATTTTCACAATTAGCTCCGTCAATTGGTAACCGTACACCTTTTCCAGCACCAATTGCTATTAGAATTTTATCAAAGCCTTTAGCTTTTAAATCTTCAAGTGAAGACACATATGTGTTAGTTATTATTTTAACTCCAGCACGTTCTATCTCTGCAATTTCCGCCTTAACTGCTTCTCTTGGAAGACGATATTCTGGAATACAAGTTGATAACATTCCTCCGGCCACTGGTGATTTTTCGAAAACTGTAACTTCATGTCCGCATTTTGCAAGGTTATACGCTGCTGTTAAACCTGCAGGTCCACTTCCTACAACTGCAACTCTTTTATTTGTTTTAGGTTTAAAAGTAACTTTATCACGCCATAATCCTTGATCATGTTTTGCTGCAAATTTCTTTAATTCTCTAATTGATAAGGAATTATTGATTTCTTTTCTTCTACATGCATTTTCACAAAACGCCATGCAAACATATCCCAATGAGTGAGGGAATGGTGCTTTTTCACGAATAACTGCAATAGCATCCTGGTATTTTTTTTCTTTAATATATCTAATGTATTTGGGAACATCAATATTTGCCGGGCATTCTGCTTTACATGGAACAAGACTCAGTTCACGATTGAAACTTTGTTTAAATATTCCCTCTTTATCCTGCAATGCTCCTGTAGGACAGACTTCTACGCAAGCTCCGCAAAAACGGCAATTTTCTTTTGCTAGAGAATCATGGTTGCGAATGTCAACCATAATTCTATCATCTTCTGTCACTTCGTAATCTAAAACATTGACTCCTCTAACGTCCTTGCAAACTCGTACACAACGTCCACAGGATACACATCTATTCAAATCTCGTACAATAAGTGGGTTACATGTATTTACTGGTACAGTGTTTAATGTTCTTTTCAAACGAGAGGTACTTACACCCAGATATTGAATTAATGACTGTAATTCACAATTCAAATATTTTGGGCAAGTAGTACAATCATCAACATGATTAGCCAACATTAATTCCATTGACAACCTTCTTATTGCATTTAACTTCTCTGTTTTTGTATGTATAACCATTCCATCTTCCACCTTAGTAGTACAGGCTTTCTTAATTTCGTTACATCCCTCTATTTCTACAACGCACAATCCACATGCCCCGATATCTGACAAATCTGGATGATGGCATAAATGAGGAATATACATGTCTGATTCTAACGCAACACTCAAAACGCTTTTATTTGAGTCTACTTCTAAATTATAGCCATCAATCGTAATCGATACCATTTTCATCATGAACACTCCATTCCCAAAATTTTTTCATTAAGTTATTTTTAGCTGCTTCCATTATGGAAGCATTAGTACCTTTTTTAATATCTCTCCAAACCACTTGACTATTTTTTAACTATTAAATTATAATACAACTATAATCTTTGCCCTAAGGGTAAGGTCAATAGGGAAGTGTTAAAAAAATGACAAAATTATATTCTATCGGCGAAGTGTCTCGCATTTTGAATATACCACCAAAAGCATTGCGTCATTATGATGAAATAAATTTAATAAAACCTTCTCATATAGACGCTGATACAAGATATCGCTATTATAACTATGAGCAATTCTTTATCATTGATGTCATCCGCTATTTAAACAAAATGTTGTATGTTCCTTTAGAAAATATAAAAAAATTAATGGGTGAAAATAAAGAAAATGATAAATTATTAACTCTTTTAGAGTCTCATAAAGAACAACTGAATCAAAAAATAGCCGAACTTGAATATTCTAAAAAAATCACCGATGGTTTGATATATGATATTAAATATCGAGAGAAGTATCCAGAAAAAATTGAAATATTTGAACAGTATCTCATGAATCGCAATCTTTACTATATTGAACTGGATATTTCCATTTATGATATAGATAAGTACGTAAATCGAAATACTATAAATACCATCAATATAGATAATAGTGAGAGCAACGTAATGTGTTCTATTTATTCCATATCTGATTATGAAAAATCACAAAAGCTTCAAGTAAAAGGATTTGGTATATTTTCAGACAAAAAAGTCCCTGGATTAAAGTCAAAGATCCTCCTTGAAGGCCGTTACATTACCCAACGATTCCTTTATTCAGAAGAAAATTGTTCAGCCGCTCTGCGTGATTTGCTAAGATATGCACATACCAATAATATAAAACTTGATGATACAGTTTATTTAGTATCAAAAATGGTCAACGTATCCGCTTCTTCAAAATACGGTTATTACATGGACTTACAAATAAGGCATCTTATATAAATCAATTAAACATGTTTCAGCTCTGGTGTAAATTATTACTTATTGACAATTATCTGCATTTTAAAGTATATTGTACCAATAAACGCATATTATGAATATAATGTATTTTGTTTAGTTTAACTAAATATGCTAATTAAAATTGGAGGTAAAAGTATTTATGGATGAAAGTATAATTAAATCCCTTACAGAAGTATTACCGTTGGTTATGGATATATTGCAAGAAGACTTAGCGATATCAATTACGGATCGAACAAAGTTTATATCATATTGGCCACATGAGTCAGTTCCCTTAAAGTTAAAAATTGGTGATATAATTCAAGAAGGAGACCCTTATTTACAAGCAATGAAAAGCAAAAAGGTTCTAACAACAATAGTTCCAAAAGAAGTTTTAGGAATAGTATTTAAGGCAATATGTTATCCCCTTATTGATAATAACGGTAATGTTTTTGGTGCAGTAGGTATTGCAAAAAGTATGGAAAAACCCATTGCGATTCAGGATGCCACTAACAATATATTTAGTTCTATGCAACAATCTAACATAGGCATAGAAGAAATTGCAACAGGTTCCCAAAAGTTAGTTGATACAATCGATATTGTAGTTAATGCTGCATCTGATGCTGGACAGAAAATCAAGGATACTGGTTCTATTTTATCTGCAATTGAAAGTATTGCCTCACAATCTAATTTATTAGCATTAAATGCAGCAATTGAAGCTGCAAGAGCAGGTGATGCAGGTAGAGGTTTTGGTGTAGTTGCAAGTGAAATAAAGAAGTTGTCTCAGTTAAGTAGCGAATCAGCAAAAAAGGTATCTCAAACTCTAGTTGAAATACAAAAATCCATAATAAAGATTACAGAAGTAATTAATAGTTCAAGTTTAATTGCCGATTCCCAAGCAGCCGCAACAGAAGAGATAACAGCAACTTTAGAAGAAATAACTGCCTCTGCTGAAATATTAGCAACGATATCAAAAATGGAATAGTATTTTTTATTTTGGATTTCAACGGCCTTCCATTGTACATATATATCCCTTTTGTAATTTTAATTCTCATGTATTATACTACTTTTAAGATAAGTATTTGTTTATGCCACAGTGGTGGTTAGCGAAGTGAATTTGTTGAAATAATCTTGGCTACATCTTAAAGATAATATGTAATCCAACATAAGAAGGCGACATTCCTTTAGTATAAATTAAAGGATTGCAGTCTTTTTAGCTTTTTTGATATATTTTGTTACTTAAAGTAGATATTAATCCTTTTATACTATAGATACTACCATTAGATCAATTTAATCCTATAAAATTAAAGGAATTAGATGGTGAACTTTTAATAAAAACTATGTTTAATATATGGAATAAAGATGGACTTACATATTGGTTAGAGTTTAAAAGTGATTTATGATATGCAATTAACTTCAATTAACTGAATATATATACAAATGATTTTATTTAAAATAAAACTTGCATTTACCATAAATTAGTAATATAATAAAACTTAAATTACAGAGAAGACCAGTAAATAGTTAATGATATTTTCAGTCAAATCTAATTCAAAAATAATATATTAGGAGGGGAAATAATGTCAAAATCAAGTTTAAAAAAGGATAACTTAAGTATTATTGAAACAATTGCTTTATCAGTTGCAGTCATAGCACCAACTGCAGCAATGGCATTAAACATTGCTATAATGGCTGAAACCTCTAAGTTTTCATCACCACTCGTATTTTTATTTTCAACTATTGTGGTAGGGCTTGTAGCTTATTCAATTATTGAATTTAATAAGCATATTGCTTCAGCAGGTTCATTATATACATTCACAAAAGTTTCTTTAGGAAAAAATATGGGTTTCACATCAGGATGGGCTCTGTTATTAACATATATTGCTGTTGGTGCAGGTGTTATGGCTGGTTTTGGTAATTTTTTTGGTAATTTCTTAGCTGTATTTGGGTTAAATATTAATTGGATGTTAATTCTACTAGTATTTATTATACCCATTATTTTACTTGGAACTATTGATACAAAAATATGTAATAGAATAATGCTTACATTTGAAGGTGTATCAATTTTTTTAATATTAATACTTACTGTAGTTATATTATATAGAGTTGGAAGCACAAAAGGTTTTAGTTTAATACCTTTTAAAACTAATGGTGTTAGTATGTCAGCGATAGCAGGTACTTCCGTATTTGGCTTCTTATCTTTCATAGGTTTTGAGAGTGCTTCAAGTCTTGGGGAAGAAACAAAGGATCCTAAAAAGTTTATTCCAATAGCGATAATTAGTGCAGTATTTGTAACAGGATTATTTTACCTATTATCAAGCTATTCACAAGTCATAGGTTTTGGATTAGACTCAGCTAGTCTTAAAGCATTAACTTCATCTAGTTCACCACTTTCAGATTTAGCAGGAAAATATGTGTCAAAAAGTTATGGAACAGTTTTAATATTAGCAGCATCACTTTCTTTCTTCTCTGGTATTTTAGGAACAGCTACTTCTGGGGCAAGACTTTTGTTTACAATGAGTAGGGAAGGATTAATGCCCAAATGTTTATCAAAAGTGCATTCAAGATATAAGACTCCATATATAGCGCTTATACTTGTAATAGTAATAATGGTAGCTTTAATAGTACCTTTATTTAAAAAAAGTGGTATAGAGGTGTTTGGATATTATGGAACGATTGGTTCTTTAGCAATATTAGTTTCTTATATACTTACAAGTGTAGGTTCTATAGTTTACTTTACTAAAAAGAAAATTTGGGGATTCTTTCATTGTATTATACCAATATTATCAATTATCTCATTAATATTTGTTTTATATGCCAGTATATATCCAATTCCTAAATTTCCAAATAATATTTTCCCATATGTAGTTTTGGGATGGATATTATTAGGGTTTGCTCTTAGAAATATATTCACTAAAAATAATAACGTTGAAGAAGAAATAACTAATAAGGAGTTAATATTACAAAATAATAGTCTTAAAGTAGAATAATATCAATTAATACATTGATTATAATTGGGTCGTGTTAAAAGTTTATTAAATATCATTTGTAATATGCTCGGTAAAGCTTTGTACCATTTTTGTGGCATAGGTTTATAAATATTTATTTAAAAAATTTATCAATAAAAGGAGATCATTATGAATTTAAAAGAAAAAGGGTTAACTGCAGAGGATGTAAAGGCATTAGTAAAAAAATATATGATTGATACATCCGAACGTTTTGATTTCGTTTGTGAACGTGCGAAAGGTATGTATCTTTACGATGATAAGGGAGAAGGTTATTTAGATTTCTATGGCGGTATTGCGGTAAACAGTGCAGGAAACTGCAACGAAAAGGTTGTTGCTGCTGTAAAAGAACAAGTTGAATATGTAATGCATACATTTAACTATCCATATACTATTCCTCAAGCACTTTTAGCACAAAAAATCTGTGAAACTATTGGTATGGATAAAATATTCTATCAAAATACAGGAACAGAAGCTAACGAAGCCATGATTAAAATGGCCAGAAAATATGGTGTAGATAAATATGGTGAAAACAAATATCATATTATAACAGCAAAAAATAGCTTTCATGGAAGAACCTATGGTTCATTAACTGCTACAGGTCAACCTGATAACGCATGCCAAATTGGATTTAAGCCTATGTTGACTGGATTTTCTTATGCTGATTTTAATGATCTTGAATCCTTTAAGGAATTAGTAACGAAAGATACTATTGCAATTATGATTGAACCAATTCAAGGCGAAGGGGGAGTTATTCCAGCTACTGAAGAATTTATGAAGGGAATTAGAGTCCTTTGTGATAAAAAAGGTATTTTGCTTCTATTAGATGAAGTTCAAACTGGATGGTGCAGAACAGGCAATGTTATGGCGTATATGAATTATAATGTGAAACCAGATATTGTTTCTATGGCAAAAGCAATGGGCGGTGGGATGCCAATTGCAGCTATTTGTGCGACTATTGAAGTGGCTAAGGCTTTCACTATGGGATCGCATGGTACAACTTTTGGTGGTAATGCTGTATGCTGTGCAGCTTCACTTGCTCAAATTAAAGAACTGCTAGACAATCATTTGGCAGAAAATGCTAAGAAGGTAGGTAATTATTTCATGGAGAAATTAAGGACGCTTCCACATGTAAAAGCTGTTCGTGGTAAAGGATTGCTTATAGGTGTTGAATTTGATTCACCTGTGGGTAAGGATATAAAACATGGTTGTATTGATAGAAAATTATTAGTTACATTAATTGGAACTACCATAATTCGTATGACGCCACCACTTATTGCGACTAAGGAGAATTGTGATAAGGCATATGAAATCTTAAAAGCATCTGTACAAGAATCATATAAATAAAATGTTAGGGGCTGTTTTAAAATATAAGTTATTTATAACTTAATTTAAGACAGCCCCTTTAATAAGTATATGCTATAGCTGTAAGCTTATCATAGTGACAAAAGGAAATATACTATTTTAATTGATGCTTTCCATACTGCTCGGTAGCAGAAACACGCATTGATTTACAGTAATAGTAAACCTGTGCAAGAAAACGCATTTTATACTATGTCAGGCAACTTATGAAAATTGTAAAGCAGACGGGACTTCCTTATAAAGGCTGAAAGTATGTTGCTACAACTAATTATGATATAATAAAAGTAACAATGATACCCTATTTGGGGGAAATTAATGTGTTAGCACTATAGCTTAATTTGAAGAGAGGTGCAGTTATGAAAACTGAAGTACAAGAGTCAGCAATAAAACCAATAAGAAAGCGTAAGAAAATTGTTTTGGGTATTATAAT
>ERZ1463033.127-NODE-127-length-11997-cov-8.791743_pt1 | contig 11997 bp, 1 predicted proteins | sample MGYA00564481_ERZ1463033 | MGnify/ENA primary metagenome ERZ1463033 (study PRJEB39244, sample SAMEA3635150) | Helicobacter pylori | study: EMG produced TPA metagenomics assembly of PRJEB11511 data set (Assembly of a 5300-year-old Helicobacter pylori...
TTTGAGTATTGATAAGCCTTTCTTATTGCTTCTGCTTGGCCCTCAGGTCTAGGCGCCGTTATGCCCTGTGAATGTCCATCATTATCAATTGCTGAACCCTTAATTACAGCCATTATGTTATCTTTATCTAAAATAGCATCAACTAGTGGCTTTAATAATATTGCACTTGACCCTTCCGAAAGTACCATGCCGTCAGCTCTACCATCAAATGGATAACAGATTCCAGTTTTAGACAAGGCTGATATTCTACTTAGACCTACATATGGAGTTGGACTAAGATTCAAATTTACACCTCCAGCGATAGCCATTTTGCTATCACCTGTTCTAATACTTTCACACGCCAAATGTAGTGCTGAGAGTGATGACGAACAAGCAGAATTAATTGTTAAACTTGGCCCCGTAAGATCAAGGCAGTGACTTACTCTTGCTGCAACCTCATTTAAACTATTTCCTGCAACCGCGTCTGGCACCATCTTTGCAGGTTGTAGAACATTTAAAATACTTTCCATTATGACCTTTCTTTCCGTGTCATTTATATTATTAAATATTTTATTATTTAATAAGTCATTTTTTAGTTCCATATAAGTTCTATAATTAGCAAAATGCTCTTCATAGGTACTTTGTTCACAGCCTACAAAAACTCCAATACTTTTTGATTTATATCTTCCACCATAACCTGCTTGCTCTAATGCTTCCCATGCAACCTCTAGAAAAACCCTCTGCTGTGGATCAGTAACTGTGGCCTCACTTGGAGACATACCAAAGAATAAAGGATCAAAGTCATATGGTTTGTCTATAAATCCACCATGGTTAGTATATGATGTATGTGAAGAATTTACGTCAGTGCTAAAATAATCCTTTGATGTCCATCGTCCTTTTGGAACTTCTCTTATTTCACATTTTCCAGTCTCTAGAATATTCCAATATTCCTCTAAGGTGTTTGCTCCTGGTATCCGAACACTGGCACCAATTATTGCTATATCCTTTATATTTTCATTTTGATTATTGTTTTTATAAGCGACATCCATTTTTGCTGATGCTACCTCATCTGAACCTGTGGAATAAAGTTTTTCTATATATTGTGCTAATGAATCTGGCGTCTGATATTCAAATATTAATGTAGGATATAATTCAATTCCAAGATTTTGTCTTAGACTTTCCATAACTTTTACTGCTCCAAGTGAATCCAGTCCTAAGTCAACAAAATTCTGTCCTTTATCAAGGTTCTCCATGTCTACTTTCAACTGCTCAGCAATTACTCCGTAAACCGTCTCTCTAGTATTTTTTAATTTTTTAAAATCCGAACTACTAATTTTAATTTGAGAAGAATTCTTTTCTTGTGCCAATTCAATTTTGTCTATAATGTGTATTACTCTTTGATTTCCGTCTGACAAAACCCTCATAAGAGCTTCAACTGCTTTGCCTTTTGGGAGAGGATTTAACCCTTGAGTCTTTATTGCATTTAAAGCAATATCACCCAAATCAGAACCCATTCCAGTTTTAGACCATAAAGAATAATTTAATGAAATAGTTTTTCCTGGTGCATTAACAGACCCCCTGTAGTAACTGTATGCTGGTAAAAATGAATTTGCTGCAGCATAATCACCAAGACCTGCTGACCAAGCTTTTTGTGAACAAGATACAGATGATATCATAACAAAGAACTTAAGTGGCTCTTTTCTTGTAACAAAATCAGTTATTACCGCCCCTTGAACTTTAGGTTGTATAACTTTATTTATTGTATCAATTTCTTTATCTATTAACTTAAATGTAGAGGAATCCCAGCTACCAGCTGCATGAATAATTCCATGAATAGGACCATATACATCATTTACTTTTTTTATAAGATTTTTCATTTCACCAATCTTTGTAACATCTACAGTCTCATAAGTTACATTTGCACCAAGTTCTTCAAGGTTTAGAATTAAATTAATTTTATTTTCGTATTTATCACATATCTCTTTATTCCATTCCACTCTTAGTGGCAATTTCGAGCGTCCTGTTAATACTAGATTGATTTTAGCTTTTTTTGCGAATGCTTTAGCAATTTCGCCACCTACAGGACTCAGTCCGCCTGTAATTAAATAAGTTTCACCATCATTAAATACAATTTTAGAGGATTCATTTAATTCATGTGTGTTTACTAAATCCCTTACATACCTTTCTCCATCTCTAATCGCAACTATTCCTTCATGGTTTAAGTCTCTTCTCATTTCATTGAATAAGGTTTGAGCAAGTTCCTTATTAGATTTATATTCTTTTTTATCTATATCAATACAATATGAATTTATAAAAGCATTTTCCTGATCTAGAGCCAATGCTAAAGTTACAGCAATAGCTTGGTGTGGATTGAAAATTTTATAACTATCATCAACAGCTATGGCACCATTTGTAGCTATTAATAATTTAATTTTTTGTGCATCAATTTTTTCTATCGCCTTTCCAATTAACAATATGCTATAAATGTCATCGTAAAGCACTTTATCATCGAATACAAATTCTGACTTGAAAGGCTCCCCTTTAAAATTCCAAAGATGTATTACTGCCGCTATAGGGCCTGGTATCTCTTTAAAGAGTTTAATATAGTCAGTTTCTATTAATGGATTAATCATAAATTTTTTATTAGAATCATAACTATATTCAGTTCCAGAACTAACAACATAAACTCTATTTTTATTTGAATCAAACATTGATTCAAATTCTTCACTAAGAGCATTTCCATCATCAAATATTATTATATTTCCTTCTTCAAAAGAGGTAAAAAGCTTTGGTGGTTCAGGAATCCAGCTCCAATTATAAAACCAACTACTAGGAACCTTAATATTCTCCATTCCGAAATCAGGTTTATAAGTATTCCTTTGAAATGGATATAATGGTAATTGAACTTTATCATAATAAATACCTTCTTCAAACTTTTCAAAGTCTATGTTAAGCCCTAAAGAAAATAATGAGCCCAAAGCTTCTAAACATGTCTCAAAGGAATTTTTCTTGCGATTTGCACAAAACAATACAGTTTCTGTATTACAAATCTGAATGCCATTTGCAATTCCTGCGAGTACTCTATCCGGACCACACTCAACTAAAACATCTACTAAGTTGTCTGATAAATATTTTAAACTTTGCTCAAACTTTACAGGTGATAAAATATGTTGAATCCAATACTCGGCATCAAAAGACTTAGTCATTAATTCTCCTGTTACATTTGACACTATCGGTATTTTAGGAGAATTAAAAGTTACTCCCTTAAGTACTCCCCTAAATTCATCTAGAATTGGATTCATAAGTGGTGTATGGAAAGCTTGCGAAACATCTAATATCTTAAATCCTATTTCTTTGCTAAATAGTAATTCAGTAAATTTTTCTATTGCAGATAAGTCCCCTGATATCACCTGATGAGTCCCATTGTATGCAGCTATCCAAACACTACCATCAAAAGCCTTTAGTAATTCTTCTAATTTATCTCCCGAAGTAAATACTGCACACATACCACCTGATGATTGTAATTCATGCATCAGCTTACCTCTAGAGGCTACTATCTTCGCTGCATCTTGCAAACTTACTACACCTGAAAGACAAGCTGCCGACCATTCGCCAATACTATGGCCAATCATATAATCCGGCTTAACACCCAAATCTATAAAAAGCTTTCCAAACGCATAGTCAATAGCAAAGACTACTGGCTGTGTAATATTAGTTTGTGCAAGAATCATTTTGTCTGCTTTATCACTATAAATTAAGTCAGTTAACTTTTCGTTAAGATATGGATAAAAAGCCTGGGAACATTCCTCAATATAACCTCTAAAAATAGGCAAGTGCTCATATAGTTCTCTTGCTATTCCAACATACTGAGAACCTTGCCCTGTGAACATTAATGCTATTTTGTGAGATTTATCAACATCTTCATTATCTAATTTAATTTCTTTAAGCTTATTTAATAAATCAGAGCAAGATTCTGAAACCACACTACATCTATATTTGAATAATGTCCTTGATACATTTTCTGTGTAACATACATCTCCTAAGCAATTTCCATTACTAGTTTTAAGATATCCTACTAGATCATCAATTTTTTGTTCTAATGATCCTTTTGTATTCGCAGAAAGACATATAAGATTATTCGACCTCTCATATTTTTTTTCAGATATTGTTTTAGCTAATTGAGGAGCCTCTTCAACAACCATATGACAATTAGTACCACCAAACCCAAAAGAGTTAATAGATGCTCGCCTTGTAGTTCCCTGGTCCACAGTCCATTCCTTTGCCTTAGAAATAGTATAAAAAGGAGTTTTATTAAACTTAATAGAAGGATTAAGCTGCGTTAAATTAACATTGGGAGGCATTATCTTATTGTTTAAGGCCAAAACTACCTTAATAAAACTAGCTATACCCGCACTATTTAAAAGATGTCCAATATTTGCTTTAACCGATCCTATAGCTATAGAATTTGGTTTAGGACTCCACCTTTTAAAAGCACTATCCAGGGCTCTAACTTCACTCGGATCTCCAATTTTTGTACCCGTTCCATGAGCTTCTACATATTGTATATCCTTAGGATTAAAATCATTTTTAACATATAAAGATTCAATTACAGAACGTTGCCCATCAGGATTAGGTGCCATAACTCCTATAGAATGTCCATCATTATTTATTGCACTCGCTTTAATAATAGCAAGAACCTTATCTTTATCGGCTATTGCTTTCTTCAAAGGTTTTAGCAGAACTAGACCTGCACCTTCCCCAGGGACAAGACCATCAGCCTTAGCGTCAAAAACACTCGACACTCCACTTGTTGATAAAGCACCTGCATTACTAAGGTAAATATACGGCGTAGGAGTAAGCAAAAGATTAATCCCTCCTGCTATAGCAAGGTCACATTCACCCCGTCTAAGAGATTCACAAGCCATGTGAATAGTTACTATTGAAGATGAGCAGGCAGTATCTACTACTATACTAGGTCCTTTTAAATTGAATTCCTGAGAGGTCCTAGCTGCAATCATATTCAAGATATTATCCACAAGTAAATTAGGGTGGAAATCAGTTACACCAAACTTGTTTTTCCATTCTTTAAGAATTGACTCTTGTTGCTCCGATGTAAGTGAGGTAACACTATCAAAACTCTTGAGATTCATCATTTTTAAAGTATTTAAATGATATTCATAATAAGCATTTGTACTTGCACCAATAAATAGTGCTAAGCTTCTTCCACTTATCTTTCTCTTAGAATATCCCGCTCTCTCCAATATTTCAAAAACTAATTCCAAGATAATCCTCTGCTGAGGATCCATAACAGAGGCCTCTTCGTCTGATATGTTAAATAACTTGGCATCAAAATCAAATACATTATCTATAAAGGCACCTGTGCGACAATTTGTTTTTGCTTTATCATCACTTGGACTATAGTATTGATTTATATCCCATCTATCTTCAGGTATTTCATTAATACTACATTTTCCAGTTGCAAGGTTATCCCAAAACTCTTCTGGACTTGATGCATCAGGGAAACGACAAGACATCTCAATTACTGCTATATCATCATCCTCATTCATCGAAGATGGTGTTGTTTTTGCTACATTAATCTCCGAGGTATTTACTTTAGGTAAAACTCTAATATATTCCGCCATATCATTTATAGTTTTACAATTAATAAGAATATCATGGCTTAAAGTTAATTTGAAATCATCTTCTAGCATTCCTAATACTTGGACTGCCTTTATTGAAGTTCCACCTAATGATAAAAATGTTTGATTATATCCTAAGCTTTCTATAGGTTTATCTAATACTTGTCCCCAAATTTCACGTATTTTATCTGCATTTTCTCCTATTGTTAAAATATTATCTGGTTCAACTTTCTCAGATTTAGCCACCATATTAAACAATAATTCATCTGAAGTAAATATTTTCCCATCATATTCATTATTTAAAAATGACTTTATTAACACAAACCTTTGCACTTTACCACTAGTAGTTTTAGGAATAATTTTAGTTAAGACAACATACTCAATGGCGATACCAAAAGACTCATTTATTTGTCGTAGAATATTTGCATAGAATTCGCGTACTTTATCCTTATGTACACGAAGTGCAGAGAATATTGCTACTTTTTCTCTTCCCTCAAACTCATCATGCCAACCACATACCACAATTTTCCCAGGCTCTACTCCCTCAAATTCTTCTAATTTAAACTCGATGTCATGAGCAAAGAAATTTTGTCCATTAACAAAAATTATATCTTTAATTCGACCTGTTACACATAACTTACCCTCAATCATAAAACCAGTATCTCCTGTTTTTAACCAATCATCTTGAAAAAATTTGCTTGTTGCTTCAGGGTTATAAATGTAACCTGATGTAACATTGTCACCTTTTATTTGAATTTCTCCTAATTGCTTTTCTACAACTATTTCCCCGTTCTCATCTACTATACGGACTTCCATACCTGGAACTGGGTATCCCTCACTTGCCACCTGAAATGAATCAACATCATTTTCACTAACTTCTTTTGCTACCTTATTGGTTATAAGGCTATTTCTGCTAATACAATGACTTTCAGGTCTTGTGTTTGTAGTTGGAAAAGTAACTGCGAGGCATGCTTCGGCCATTCCATAGACCAAGAACATGCTCGTTGCTGGTAATTTACAAATAGCTAATTTATCCATAAATTCTCTTATAAGTGGTATTGAAATAGGTTCTGCTCCATTAAATATCAATCTTAAACGACTCAAATCCCAAGTTGCAAGGTGTTTATCTGTTATTTTTTTAAGTAATAATCTATATCCAAAATTAGGACTAGAAGTTAAAGTAATCTTATGATGAACAATCAAATCAAACCACCTTGTTGGTCTCTTTACAAAATCTACTGGATGCATGTTTATCTGAAACATACCTAAAGCTATTAATGTAAGATGACAGCCAATTAAACCCATATCATGATAATAAGGCATCCATGAAAGAAATCTATCCTCTGATGTAAAACCAGCTGCATCAATAATGCCTTCTATATTAGTTAACAAGTTTTTATGTGTCAAAATCACTCCCTTGGGGGTGTTTGTACTTCCTGAACTAAATTGTATTAAAGCAGGCTTATCTGATGTAGACATATCAATTAAACCTTTAACTGTGCTTTGCCTTAGAACTGATATATTTAGCATTAGCATATCTTTGCAATCTGAATATGAATCATTATTTTTTATGCCTTTAATCATGGTATCATCACTTATTATTGCAGGTTTTTTAAGTGTATTCCACACATTTATAAGCTTTTCTAAAGAAGCATTTTTTTCTTTAAATGATGATGGAGGAGTAATTGGTGCAGGTATAATTCCCCCAAGGATACAAGCCCAGAAGCTAACAGCAAAATCAATGTTATTTTCGAAAGAAAGTATTGCAAAATCATCTCGTTTTAAACCACTTTTTTGAAGTTTACCTAAACTATAAATGGCTTTTTCAAGTAATTGTTCATATGTTAAGAAAATTTCATCATTATTTTGAATGAACAATATTCCCTTATCCTTTTGGTTTTCTGAAGCCTCTATTAATAAGTTACCAATATTCATTTTGCCTGAATATTTACCAGTTATAGGTTTTCCAGATGAAATTGACATTTTTATATCTATAGCAGCCTTAGTTACTTTTTTATTGTTCATATGTGCATCTCCTTAATCATAGTTTTTCAAGTCATAACTTTATTTAAACAACTGTCTTTGAATCATCATTACTTCTTTTAACAAAGGTTGTAAAAAGAAATATAACAAAAATTAATAAACATACGCTAAAAATATAACCATCTCCAAACAAACTCATAGCTGTGGATGAAACAATTGGACCTATAGTTGACCCAATCCCATAAGATGAAGTAAACAATGAGGTTCCAGAAGATATTTCTTTACTACCAAGATTCTGAACTGTAACTGCCAAAGATAATGGGTATATAGGTCCAATCACAAACCCAGATAAGAAAGAAAAAATTAATCGTAACTCAAAACTATTGGAAACTATAATGCCTAAAACCATAAATATAGAGATAAAGATAATTATTATCAAAGTTTTGCTATGACCAAACTTATCTGAAATATAAGTCATAGGCATAGTTCCTACAATGCTTCCAACTACAAATATTGCCAAAGCGTATCCAAGGTTTGTTAGACTATAATGCTTATGAAGAAGAAAAATGGGATAAAGGGTAATTAAAGTGGTTTCAGTAAAACCGTATAAAAACGCCCCCTGAAGGCCAATAGTTATTTTTTTTAATACATTTTCTTTTAGTTTTGCAGGAAATATAAGTTTTTCTTTAAAATTAAGTTTTACAATTACTGGACACAATAAAAGTGCAACTATAGGAATCATAAAAGGAAACCATGTTTTATACATATAAAGCTTTGGTCCTATAATAGAACTAAGTACAAAACCTATTGCAAAATAGAATGAATACAAACCACTTACCATCCCTCTTGTATCATCTTCTGTTAAATTCTGAAGCATTGTCTGAACTCCAACTATATTAAAACTTATCCCAAAACCCATAATCACCATTAGCAAAAATAAAACATATAAACTTGAAACAAATGGAAAGATACCACAAGCAGTTGCAGAAACTAATGATCCTACTAATATAATTCCTTTAATATTTTTGTTTCTCATATTTTTATCTAAGTAAGCTGAACCTATTGACATAAAAAGAAAAAAAGAAGAAGAAACTATTCCAATCCAAAAGCTTCCCACATTGATTTGCTCAAGGTGAGTGGACGCAAGGGGATTAATAATCCCCATTGCAATTCCAATAAATAAGCCTATTATATAAAGAATCCATTTATTTTTTCCAAACAACAAATACATTTCCCTTTTTAATCCCATAATACTCCGTATTACCCCCACCCTATTTTTTATTCAGTGCAGCCTTTACCGCTGGTGTTTGCTGTGATCCAAACCAATACATATCTTGCTTCCCAAATATTTTTATTGCTTCTCCAGTAATATAATCCGACTTGTTTGATGCTAAGAATATAGCTAAATCAGAGATTTTTTCGGGTGGCATAGCATTCTTTCTAAATGCACCTGGAGCCATATCTGTATCCACAAAAGCAGGGCAAATTGAGTTTACCTGAATATTACTCATCTTAAATTCTTCAGCCAAGGATCTGGTAAGCCCTAGGATTGCATGTTTTGATGCTGTATAAGCACTCATTAGAGGATAGCCAATAAATGATGAATCAGAACCCAAATTGATAATTTTACCTGACTTTTGTTTTACAAAATGAGGAATAACTAAATGGCACAAATTAAAGCTGCCAAACAAATTAACTTCCACTATTCGCTTCCACTCATCCTCTTTAGTATCAGTAAACGAATCCATTTTTGTTATTCCTGCATTATTTACAAGAATATCTATCTTTCCAAAGACAGATATAACTTTATTTACAGCATCACTTACTGCATTATAATCACTGATGTCCGCTCTTATAGATATAACTTTACCGCCAATTGTCTGAATCTCTAGTGTTGTTTCTTCTAGTTCACTGCTTGTCCTTGAGATAATAGCTATTTGAGCATCTTCTTTAGCCATTTCAATAGCAATAGTTCTTCCAATCCCTCTACCACCACCGGTTATAATTGCAACTTTTCCAAATAGACTACCATGTTTTTTATTCTCTTTTATTAACGAAAGAGGTTTTAAAGTCTTATGCTCTTGTAAACTTTCTCTATTATTAGTATAAGAAAACATTTCATTGGTAGCTTTAATATATTGATTCCCAAGTTGCATTATAGTAGATGAATTATACATATTCTTAGAATATTCTATTTCTAGATTTAATTCACCGCCAACTATAGAAAAGAAAAACTCAATTGATGAAATTCTTTTTTGCTTAGGATGTGAATATCTTCTATCGACCCCATCCGTCGAAAACTCAAAAACATTATACTCTGGAATGTCTCTATTTCCCAAATAATTTGCCCTTAGAGATGTTAATTTTAAGTCCGGGTACAAATGCGCTGGTAAACTATCCGAAACTAAATCATAGCTTATACCTTTAAGCGGAACACTCTCCATTCCATTTTTTATTTTTTGGACTGTTTCATACCAATCTTCATTGTCTCCTATACTAATTCCCAGTGGGTAGTTTATTGCAAAATTTCCTGCCGTCTCAAAGAAAGTATTATTATTTCCTAAATCCCTCCCATTCATCCTATGACTAACTACTATCCATGATTTGTTATATAACTTTTGAAGCATTCTATAAAGAGGAGCAAGTATAATTGGATATACATTCGCTTCAAAACATTGTTTTGCTGTTGTCAAAAGTATCTTAGTTTCCGCCTTATCTAACTTGAATTTTTTTGTTATAGTGGATTCCTCAGTATTGTTACCTAAATTAAAATCTGTAGGAATTTTAAAAGAATATGCTTCTGATGGAAATTGTTTTTTATAATAATCCACAAATTCCATGCATTTATTTCTTTTTTCTTCATTAACCTCAAGAACAAAATCCTTGTATGATTTTGAATTTTCAAGTTTAACCTTTTTATTTCCTAAAATAAGTTGCTCATAGATTTTCCATATATCCTTAAACAAAAGCTGATTCGTTGTAACATCAGAAATAAGGTGATGCCCTATCACAGAAATATCATAAAGAGAATCATTTACCTTTATAACAACCACTTTCCACAGAGGCCATTTGTCTACTTTTAGCCCTAATATAATTATGTCAATTAAATTCTTGACCTCATTATTTCTTTCCTCATTATTCATATGAGATCCGTCATAAAAATCTGCTTCTACCATTTGATCTTGTGGCAAAAATTTCTGCAACCACTTTCCATCTTTATCAACTAATACACTTCTTAAAGCATCGCGACTATTAGTTACTATAGAAAGAGCTCTATTAAAAAGTGTATAATCTAGAGGCTGTTTATATAAGAATCTTGTATAACCAGTCCACTGGTATGGATAATCAAAATAGCTCATTAACCAGTTTTGTGCCGGTGATAGGGATATTTCATTAACTGCTAATTTATTAGTATCCTTCCCTTTTAGCTTTCTTTGAGATAATTCAATTAAAGCTTTTCTATCTAGCTTCCCATTAGGTGTCTTTGGTAAAACATTTATCCACTCAAAATGGTGAGGAATCATATAATATGGAAGCTTTTTTGATATACATTCTTTTAACTCGCTATCAGTAACTTCATTTCCGCATACCCAAGCAATCAACTGTTTCTGACCATCGATATAATCCATCGCGATTACAGCGGCTTCATCTACGCAGGAGTGACCTCCAAGTACTGCCTCAATTTCTCCTAATTCAACTCTAAATCCTCTTATTTTTACTTGATTGTCTATTCTCCCAAGGTAGTCATAGCTTCCATCTGCACGCCTTGAGGTTAAATCTCCCGTTCGATATAAATATTCTCCTGGAACGTCTTTAAAAGGATTATGTTTAAAAGCTTCATCTGTTTTCTGTTTATTATTCTTATAGCCTTTTGCAATTTGAATACCACCAATCCAAAGTTCCCCTATTTCTCCATCAGGGAGTTCCTTCATATTTTTATCTAAATTTTTTATAAATACATTCGTAATTGGTTTACCTATTGGAATACTGTTTTCTCCGTTACTCCCAGGTCTTTTGTCAATTATATGACAGGTAACATCAATAGATGCCTCTGTAGGTCCATAAAGGTTTGCAAGGCCTATAGACATGCCTCGCTTGTCTATCCATTTTTGTAATATTGGCATTTGGAGAGCTTCGCCACTAAAAATAAGCCATCTTAAATCATTGAAATTATAATCATCATCATGTATTGCGTTTACGAATTCACCAAATAATGATGGTACAAAATGCATTATATTTATCTTTGTATCTATTAACCACTTCGCAAGACCCCATGGATTTTTTACAGTTTCTGATGTAATAGGACATACTGTTCCTCCATACATTAAAGGCCAGAAAAGCTCCCAAACAGATAAGATCGGAAGAGCGTCGTGTAGGGAAAGAGTGTATGGAGAGG
>ERZ1463033.128-NODE-128-length-11954-cov-9.702496_pt1 | contig 11954 bp, 10 predicted proteins | sample MGYA00564481_ERZ1463033 | MGnify/ENA primary metagenome ERZ1463033 (study PRJEB39244, sample SAMEA3635150) | Helicobacter pylori | study: EMG produced TPA metagenomics assembly of PRJEB11511 data set (Assembly of a 5300-year-old Helicobacter pylori...
GGAGAAAATCCTCATCAAAGTGCAGCTTATTATGTGAAAACTTCAGGAAATGGAGCAATGAAAAATTTTGAGCAGTTAAATGGCAAGGAGTTATCTTATAATAATATAAAGGACATGGATATTGCATGGAAGGTAGTATGTGATTTCGATGAAATTACTTGTTGCGCTCTAAAACATAATACACCATGTGGTGTAGCTGTAGGTATTAGTACACTTGATACTTATAAAAAGGCGTATGAATGTGATCCAATGTCTATTTTTGGAGGCATTGTTGCTTTTAATAGAAAAGTTGATAAAGAAACTGCTCTTGAGCTTAAAAAGATATTCTTAGAGGTTATTATTGCACCAGACTTTGACGAGGATGCATTAGAAGTATTAAAAGGTAAGAAAAATTTAAGAGTTGTTAAGTGCCTAAACAAATCAGAAGGCACTATTAATATGGTTACTGTGGATGGCGGAATACTAGTACAAAGTTCAGATGATAAATTAGCAGATGAAATAAAAGTAGTTACTAAAAAGAGCCCAACCCAGGCAGAAGTGAAAGATCTAATATTTGCTATGAAAGTAGTTAAATATGTTAAATCTAATGCCATTGTAGTAGTTAAAGATGGTGTAACTAAAGGAATCGGAGTAGGCCAAGTTAATAGAATATGGGCAGCAGAGCACGCTTTAGAAAGAGGAGTAGATGCAACAGTTATGGCATCCGATGCATTCTTCCCATTCGGTGACGTTGTAGAACTTGCCGCAAAATATAATATAAAGGCTATAATTCAACCAGGTGGTTCAATTAAAGATGTACAATCAATAGAGATGTGTGATAAAAATGAAATTGCTATGGTATTTACGGGAATTAGACATTTCAAGCACTAGTCATAACTTCATGATGGGATAACCTAGTTATTTCATCAATTTTAGTTTATATAGATAAAGGAGATGGAATAATGAAGGCATTAATTATTGGTTCTGGTGGACGCGAGCATGCTTTAGCATCAAAGGTTGCAGAAAATTCTAATGTTGAGGTGGTTTATTGTGCGCCTGGTAATGGTGGTACATATAGAGAAAATAAGTGCGAGAATATTAATATTACGCAGATAGATGAGCTTTTATCATTTGCTATTGAAAACAAGATAGATATTACAATAGTTGGATCAGAGGAATGGCTTGTACAAGGAATAGTAGATAAGTTTAATGAAAAGGGACTTAAAATATTAGGACCCTGCGCGAAAGCGGCAAGACTAGAGGGAAGTAAATCCTATTCTAAAGAATTTATGAAAAAATATGGCATAAAAACAGCCGCGTATGAAGTATTTGAAGATGAGAACAAAGCTATAGAGTATCTTAAAAATTGTGAATATCCTATAGTAATTAAGGCAGATGGACTAGCAGCAGGAAAAGGGGTAGTTATCTGCAATGATTTTCTTGCAGCTAAAAGTAGTATAAATGACTTTATGGTAGTGGATATATTTAAAGGCAGTGGGAAGAAAATTATAATAGAAGAATTTTTAGAAGGCGTTGAGGCATCTATACTCTCTATAACAGATGGAGAAGTTATACTCCCATTCGTATCTTCAAAAGATCATAAACAAATATTTGACGGAGGAATTGGACCTAATACAGGAGGTATGGGAGCTATAGCACCAAATCCATACTGTACTAAAGAAGTATTAGATGAATTTTACAAAAATATATTGTTGCCTACTCTTAAAGGAATTCAAGAGGAAAAAATGGATTATAGGGGTATAATATTTTTCGGTATTATGATAACTAAAAAAGGTGTATATTCGCTGGAATATAATGTAAGATTTGGAGATCCTGAAACGCAAGCTGTGCTTCCACTAATGAAGAGTGATTTTACGAATCTTGTAATTAGTGCGATAGATAGGGACCTTGAAAACTTTGAGTTGTTGTGGAAAAAGGGATATTCTTGTTGCCTAATTGCTGCATCAAAAGGTTATCCTGGAAAATACAATACTGGATATGAAATAAGTGAATCTGGAAAATTAGAAGGTAAATTATATTTAGCGGGTGCAACTTACGATGATGGTCTTTTAAAGACAAATGGTGGAAGAGTTCTAGGAATAACAGGATTTGGTGGAACATTAGAAAAAGCAAGGGAAATAGCGTATGCTGATATGGAAAAAGTTCAGTTTGATGGAATGTACTATAGAAAAGATATTGGAAAATAGAAATAAAAAGTAGGGAATTTCATACTTAATAATTTAGATAATAAAAAGTGCGATTAGTTATTCTTCGCACTTTTTATTCATTAATAAGAAAAATTCAATTTAAATGGTGGTTGATTATATTTAGAGATATTTAAAAAGGCCTGTAAGCATTTTTAAGGCAACAGCTAAAGACATTGTTACAAAAATAGGTTTTATGAGTTTTGAGCCTTTATTTAATGCAACGATTGTCCCCATTTTAGCGCCTATAATCATAGAAACTGCTACTGGTAATCCTATCATATAATTTATTTTACCGCTTAGGGCAAATAGGATAAGTGCTGTAATATTGCTGACAAAGTTTAAAATTCTTGCATTAGCAGAAGAAGTTACAAAGCTAAAACCAAAGATACTTATAAATCCAAATACTAAAAATGAACCAGTTCCGGGACCAAAAAATCCATCATAAAAACCTAAAAAAAGTGCGAGAATTACTCCAATTATAACATTTTTTTTAGTAAGGCCTTGGAATTTATCTTCTAATCCCAAGGATTTGGAAAAGAGAGTATAAATTCCAATAAACATGATAAGAATTAATACTAATGTATTTAAAAACTTTTGGTCTATATGTAGAACTGCTTTAACACCTAATATTGAGCCTATAAAGGTGAAGGGAATAAGATATTTTAATAACTTGAAATTAGCCTTCCCTGATTTTATAAATTGTAGCGAACTAGTAAAAGAACCAGCAGTAGCACTGAATTTATTGGTTCCAAGCACCATGTGAGGAGGTAACCCTGCAAGCATAAAGGCGGGGACGCTTATTAAACCACCACCTCCAGCAATGGAATCCACAAAAGAAGCTAAAAAGCCTGCCATACATAAGAGAATAATTTTAGTAATCATGTAACACCTACCTAATTTTCAATAAATTAAAACAAATAATAAGGTTTTCTTTTATTATAAATGATTATTTGTATAAATTAAAGAGTCATATTGATGAAGTTTAAATTAATTAAACACCAAAACAATAGGCAAATACATCAAGATGCTTAATAAACTATTGATTTATACGTCAAAAATACGTATTATATATAGGTGGAGTAAAAAATTATAAGCATTTTATAATGGGGAATTAAAAAAATAAAAGTTAGCAAAAATAATAATATAATAATTGGGGGAATTAAAATGTTAGAACAAGAAGGAAACAAGGTAAATAGTAAAGACGGTCAATCGGTTAAATCTAATTCTAATAATGCATCAAGACCTACTTTTTTAAACACTTTTATGGCTAGCCTTATAGATTTAATAGTTATAGGTGTGGCATCAACAGTAATAGTATTTTTAGCAGATGCTGTGCTTAGGATATCAGGATTTGCATTAACTCAAAAATTTGGAATGATATTTGTGATTTTTATGGTTGTTATGGTATTATACATGAGTATTATGGAAAGTGGAAAAATGTCTGCTACACTTGGTAAGAAAGCATCAGGACTATTTATTATTAAACGATAGGAGTTTGTGAAAAAAATATGCAAAGAAGAAAAGAATATGAATTTAATATAGAAAAATTAGAGTTTCCAGCACAGGGAATTGCATACTATGAGGGTGAAAAGGTACTGATTAAAAACACATTGCCAGGTCAAAAGGTAATTGCGAAAGTATCAAGAAAGAAGCCAGTAGGGGTAGAAGCAAAACTTGTAAAAATACTTGAAGATGTAGACTATAAAGTTGAACCTCTTTGCAAAATAACTGAATTTTGTGGAGGATGTAGCCATCAATTTCTTTCTTATGAAAAGCAATTAGAATTTAAAAAACAACAAGTTTTAAAATTATTTGAAGATGCAGAAATAAAAGATTATGAATTTTTGGGTATACAGCAGAGTCCTGAACAATTTGAGTATAGAAATAAGATGGAATTCACTTTTGGAGATTTTAGAAAAAACGAAGAATTAACTTTAGGTATGCATACAAAAGGAAGAAGTTTTAGCATAGTTACTGTTGATGATTGCAAAATAGTTGATGTAGATTTTAGAGAAATTTTAAAATTAGTATTAAACTATTTTATAGAACTAAAATTGCCACACTATAATGTAATGGAGCGTAAGGGTTATTTAAGAAACTTAGTTATCCGAAAGGCTAAAAATACTGGTGAAATACTGGTCAATTTAGTAACTACATCTCAGATAGATTTAGATCTTAGTGAAATTACGAGTAAGCTTAAGGAATTAAAATGTGATGGAGTTATTACTGGAATAATGCATACATATAATGACTCATTATCAGACATAGTTCAAGCTGATAAAACTGAAACATTATACGGAAGAGAGTACATTATGGAAAACATATTAGATCTTAAATTTAAAATAAACCCTTTTGCTTTTTTTCAAACTAATTCAAAAGGTGCAGAAAAACTTTATAGTATAGTTAGAGATTTTTTAGGCGATTCAGAATCAAAAGTTGTGTTCGATTTATATTGTGGAACAGGAACTATAGGTCAAATTGTTGCAGCTAAAGCTAAAAAAGTTTTAGGAATTGAATTAATAGAAGAAGCAGTTGCTGCTGCAAATGAAAATGCAAGAATTAATGGATTAGATAATTGTGAGTTTATAGCAGGTGATGTAGCTAAAGTTATAAAAGATGTACAAGATAAGCCTGATAGCATTATATTAGATCCTCCAAGAGCGGGTGTGCACCCTACAGCATTAGATTATGTAATAAAATTTGATGCACCGCACATAGTTTATGTTTCTTGTAATCCTAAAAGTTTAGTTGTTGATTTAAAAGAAATGATCAATAATGGATATAAGGTTAATAAGGTAATATTGATGGATATGTTCCCTCATACACCTCATATAGAAACTATTGTTGATATAGTGAAGGCATAGCAATTACATTTTAAGCAAGAGGGAATTAATATTTCAGAAGAATGTTTTGCATATCACAAAAACAGCTGAAGATTTTAAAAATCTTCAGCTATAATTATTTTTGATTTAAATTTATGAAAATTATTTGCAATGCTTTTATTTAAATTAGAATCTGTAACAATATAATTGATTTTGCTAATTGGAGCAATATTGATTGTTACATCTCTACCAAATTTACTGCTTTCAGCTGCTACAAAAATTTCTTTAGATCTTTCTATAATGGTCTTTCTTATTAATGCTTCCTGCATGTTAAAATCAGAAATCCCATTTTCTAATGTGATTCCACCAGCACAAATGAAACTCTTTTGAATGTTTAGTTGTGAAAAATTAAAGATATAGTCATAAGATACTATAGACCTCTCATTGTGTCTTACCTTGCCACCAATTATAATGATTTCATGTTCGGTATTTAATACTTGGTTCAAAACTGGAATTGAGTTGGTTATTATGGTTAACCTTTTTTTATTCATGATATGCTTTGCAATATGATACGTGGTTGAACCACTGTCAATAAAAATACAGTCCCCATCATTTATAAATTCACTACATTTCTTGCCAATGGATTCCTTTTGTATCAGTTTATTAGTCATTCTATTCTCCATAGTTGACTCACCAAAGGTTGCAGCTTTAATCTTTGCTCCTCCATACACTTTCTCAATCTTGTTTTGTTTCTCTAAAATTGATAAGTCGCGCCTAACTGTCTCTATAGATATATCAAATTCACCCATAAATTCAGAGATTGTAACCACATCTTTTGTTGAAAGTAATTCTAAAAATTTATTTTGTCTTTCACTTGGTAGCATAAGATCACCCTAACATAGTTTTTTTATTGTGGCATATTCAAATGATCAACTAGGCAATATACTAGTTGATTTATTATTGTGCTCATAATATATAAATAACTTATCATAAAACATGACAATATACAAGGAAGGATTAAAGAATAAATAAAGAAATTGTCATATATGACCATAGAATATATCAACATATTGCAAAAATATAATAAACATATAGTAATACTTTACACATTCTTAACCTATTCATAATATGTATTAACCTTTACCAAGGTATACTAAAAGTGCGATGAAATAAAAAGAAAAACATTTTGGAGGTGAATCAAATGCTAGAGCTTATAAATATAACAAAGCAATTCGATGGTAAATTAGTATTAGATGAAATTAATTTAAAAATAGAAAATGGCGAGATTGTTTCTATGCTGGGACCAAGTGGAAGTGGTAAAACTACATTGTTAAATATAATACTAGGAATAACATCAATGGATAGTGGCTGCATTATATTTAATGACAAAGACATAAGTAAAGTCTCCATGAAGGATCGAGGATTTAATATTGTTTTCCAAGACTATGCTCTTTTTCCTAATCTTAATGCCTATAAGAATATAGTTTATGGTCTTAAAAATAAACCTAATTTAGTAACTCCTAAAGAGCTTGAGGAACTTATAGATTTTTTAGAATTAAAACCTCATTTATACAAAAAAATTCATGAGTTATCTGGTGGGCAAAAACAAAGGGTGGCATTAGCTCGAACATTGGCAACAAAACCTAAAATACTTCTTCTAGATGAACCTTTAAGTGCTCTTGATGGAGTTATAAAGGAGACAATTAAAGAAAGGATTAAAGCTATTACTAAGCAATATAAGCTTACAACTATTATAGTAACTCATGATCCAGAGGAGGCACTAACTATGGCAGATAAGGTGCTGATTATTGATAAAGGTAAAATTTCACAGTATGGTTCACCAAGGGAAGTAGTACATCAACCTAAAAATAAATTTGTGGAGCAGTTCATATTACGTCAATTAAAAATAAAAAGAGATAACATTTATAACTTGTTTGGAGAGAGTTATGTATAGAAAAAAACTAGAAACAAAGATTATTTTTACTGTTATAACTTTGTTTTTTATAGCATTCCTTTTTACTCCACTAATAATGCTTTCAATGAACTCATTTGAGGGTGAAAATGGCATAGGATTTTCTAATTATTATTTAGTTACGCATAATAAGGAATTTTTAATTGCCATAGGAAATAGCATAAAAGTTTCATTGATTACAGCGTTAATAACAACAGTTTCTGCTTTTATTATAGCTTATGGAGTAAACTGTACAAAAATATTTAGGCCTATAAAGAATATGATAAAAATTGGAATCTCTATACCAATGCTTTTACCTACCATAACTTATGGGTTTGCCATAATATATTCATTTGGTAAGCAAGGACTTTTAACAAAACTTTTTGGAAGGGAATTATTTCAAATTTACGGGTTCAATGGACTTTTAACAGGATATGTAATTTATACATTGCCTTCAGCTTTTCTTCTTATAAATAATTCTTTCGAGTATATTGATAAAAAGTTTATCGTTGTGTCAAAGCTTATGGGTGATAATGTTTTAAGAAGTTTTATAAATACAATATTTCGTCCCTTAATTGGTACCTTAGGGGGAGCTTTTGTACTTAGTTTTATTTTAAGCTTTACAGATTTTGGTATACCTGCTTCTGTAGGTGGTACTTATAGTGTAATATCAACACAACTTTATGAAGTAATGCTCGGATCAATACCCAATTTTAATGGTGGTGCTGTAATAGCTATACTCATGCTTATACCTGCAGTTTTTGCGGTGATCTTTTTAAATTATATTGAAAGATATAATTTTAGTTATGATAAATTTACAGAAATTGAGTTGTGTAAAAATAAATTTAGAGACATTTCTTTTGCTTTAGTATCAGTTAGTGCAGTGGTAGGTATTATGTTAATATTTTTAGTTGTGGTTATAGCACCTTTTGTTAAAAACTATCCCTATGATATGAGCTTTAATCTAAGTTTTTTTACAAATACTATTTTATCAGGAGATATCTTAGATGTATATAAAAATTCATTTTATGTTTCAATTATTTCAGCAATTAGTGGTACATTAATTTGTTATAGTGCAGCTATTGTTAATGCTCGTTCTCTTATGAATAAGAAAGCTAAATTAGCAATAGATATATTTTCAATGATAACTAATACGGTTCCAGGGATGGTTTTAGGACTAGCTTATTTAATGCTTTTTAATAAGAGTGATTTAAAAGGAAGCTTTACAATAATAGTAATTTGTAATACAGTACATTTTTTTACTACTCCTTATCTCATGGCTAAAAATTCACTTTCTAAAATGAACCCTGCTTGGGAAACAACAGGAGAATTAATGGGTGATAATTGGATTAAAACTATCATTAGAGTTATTATCCCTAATTCAATAGCCACTATAGTAGAGATGTTTGGATATTATTTTATAAATTCAATGGTTACAATTAGTGCTATTATTTTCCTCGTCACTGCAAGGACATCTCTTTTGACAAGCAAAATTAATGAACTTCAACATTTCCAAAATTTTAATGAGATCTTTGTATTGTCTATTCTTATTTTTTTAACGAATATATGTATTAAATTTGGTTGCAATTTAGTTAATAAAAAAATAGCTATCCACAAATAAATATATAAAATAAAGGAGAGATTTCTTATGAAAAAAGCTTCTAAAATTATTACAATTTCATTAATGTTATGTTCATTGTTAATTACCCTTATAGGGTGTAGTACTAAAAGTGCACAAAAAGTCGTTATATACACTAATGCAGATGAGGAAGCTGTGGCATCAATGAAAAAAAGTCTTGATAGCTCTGGATATGAAGGGAAATACGTATTACAAACTCTAGGAACATCTGAACTTGGTGGAAAATTAATGGCAGAAGGTAATGAAATAGAGGCTAATTTAGTAACAATGAGCTCTTATTTTATAGACAGCGCACAGAAAAAAAATAATATGTTTGAAAACATAAATTTTAAAACTAATTCATTAGAAAAATATCCAAGCTATTATGCGCCAATACTCGCAAATACAGGTGCAATATTCGTTAACACAAAAGTTATGAAAGAAAAGGATCTTGCTATGCCAAAATCTATAAAAGATTTAACTAAAGATGAATATAAAGGTTTAGTTTCAATTCCTAACATAATGAATTCATCAACTGCATGGCTTCTTATTCAGGCAATTATAAATGAATATGGGGAAAAAGAAGGTAGTGTTGTGCTTCACAAACTTATTTTAAATTGTGGACCTCATATTGAAACATCAGGATCAGGTCCAATAAAAAAAGTTAGAGTTGGAGAAGTGGCAGTAGGATTTGGACTTCGTCATCAAGCAGTAGCTGATAAAACTTCTGGAAAAGATATAGATTATATAGATCCAATAGAGGGTAATTATTCACTTACAGAATCAATTGCAGTAATTAAGAAGAAAGATACAGTTACAACTAAGATTGCTATGGAGATGGCAAAGATTATAGTAACTAAAGCAAGAACTGAACTTATTAAAAATTATCCGGTTGCACTTTACACGGGTGAGACTATAGATAATTTAAATAAGCCAGGAAATTCTAAAAAGTTTGACAGTCCATTAACAGTAGAACTTTTAGCAAAACATCAAGAATTTTTCAAAGCTTCAAAATAAGTAACAGGAGGGATCTTTGATATGAAAAAATATAAACTTTTAACACCAGGACCATTAACTACGACCAAGACAGTTAAAGAGCAAATGCTCTTTGACCGTTGCACTTGGGATGATGAATACAATGAAATTACTCAAAAAATTAGAAAGGAGATACTTACATTAGCAGAAGCATCTCCTAATGTATATACTACAGTTCTTATGCAAGGAAGTGGTAGCTTTGGTGTTGAAGCTGTAATGCATTCAGCTATTGGCAAAGAAGATAAATGTTTAATAATTACTAATGGTGCTTACGGAGAAAGAATTGTAGCCATGGCTAAATGCATGGGAATTAACTATGTTAATTATAGAGTGGAGTATGATACTTATCCTAAAGCTTTCGAAATAAAAGAGATACTTAGTAATGATAGTGATATAACCCATGTAGTTATGGTTCACTTAGAAACTACAACAGGTATATTGAATCCTATTGAGGAAATTGCAAAATTATGCGCAAAGTATGATAAAACATTCATACTAGATGCTATGAGTAGCTTTGGAGGAATTCAGATTAATGTTGAAGAGCTAGGTATAGATTATTTAATTAGTAGTGCTAATAAGTGTATACAGGGTGTTCCAGGTTTCTCCTTTATTATAGCTAAAATCCAAAAACTTTTAAAGTGTAAAGGTAATTCAAGTAGTTTATCACTGGATCTTTATGATCAATGGAAAAATATGGACGAAAATGGCAAGTGGAGATTTACTTCTCCAACACATGTTGTTGCCGCTTTTTCTAAGGCTTTAGATGAGCTATTAGCAGAAGGAGGAGTTGTAGGTAGAAACAAACGTTATACGGATAACAATAACCTTTTAAAGAAAAAACTTAATAATATAGGAATAACTTCGTATATAAGTGAAGAACTTCAATCCCCTATTATAACAACTTTTCTTTTCCCAAATGAAGATTTTAATTTTAGAAGCTTTTATGATTACGTAAAAGAAAGAGGATTTGTGCTATATCCTGGTAAGCTAACAGAAATTGATTCCTTTAGAATTGGCAATATCGGTGAAATATATGAAGAAGATATTGAAAAGTTATGTATTATTATACAAGAATATATGGGGGGAATAAAAAGATGAATAGAGTAGAAGGCGTTATATTTGACTGGGCAGGAACCACCGTTGATTTTGGATGCTTTGCACCTGTAAACATATTTTTAGAGATATTTGAAGCGGTTGGAATAGAAGTAACTATTGAGGAAGCAAGAGCACCTATGGGAATACTAAAAAGAGATCACATTAGGGCTATCTTAGAAATGCAAAGAATAAGAAAAATGTGGGAAAAAAAATATGGTAGAGATTTTAATGAAAAGGATATTGATGATTTGTACAGTTCATTTGAACCATTACTTATAGATTCGTTAAAACAATATACGAATCCAATTCCAGAAGTTATAGATACGGTTAAATTATTAAGAAATCAGGGAATAAAAATTGGTTCAACTACAGGATACACAGATGCGATGATGAAAATAGTATCAGAGAGTGCGAATGATAAAGGGTATGAGCCAGATTCCTGGGTAACCCCAGATTCCACAAACTCGGTAGGTAGGCCCTATCCATATATGATATTTAAAAATATTGAAACACTAAAACTTTCAGCTTCGTGGAAAGTGGTGAAGGTAGGAGATACAGTAGCAGATATTAAAGAAGGAATAAATGCGGGAGTTTGGTCTGTTGGTGTGGCTATTGGAAGTTCACAAATGGGACTAAGTTATGAGGAGTTTATTAGACTTTCTGATAACGATAAAAATGAAATTATTAAAATCACAGAGGAAAGTTTTTTAAAAGTAGGCGCAGATTTTACTATAAAAACTATGAGAGAACTTCCTCTGTTAATTCAAAAAATTAATGTCTTAATATGTGAAGGCAAGAGACCAAATGCAAAATAATGTGGGATTGAACAGAGAAGGCGATGTGAATTTTAGCACGCATAGAGAAAATTGGGTTAATGACCTCAATCAAAACAGTAAAGAGGTTTTAAATTCTGATGAATCCGTGTTTATGAAACAATCTATGTCTACCCCATGTATGAATGTAATTGTAAATGCAGTAGGATGCTATATAGAGGATATGTCAGGAAAGAAATACCTGGATTTTCATGGTAATAGTATTCATCAAATAGGTTATAAGAATTCATATATTATTGAAGCTATTAAAAAACAAATGCAAGAACTACCCTTTATTCCAAGAAGATATACAGCCGATATTGTGGTAAGAGCTGCAGTAGCATTAGTAAACAAGACAACATCAAAAGATTACAAGGTGTTATTCACCCCGTCGAGATCGGAAGAGCGTCGTGTAGGGAAAGAGTGTATGGAGAG